>JACCDO011419414.1_pt1 | contig 223839 bp, 231 predicted proteins | sample 7446101 | NCBI WGS metagenome assembly JACCDO01 (sample SAMN15323440, study PRJNA562643) | freshwater metagenome | isolation source: river surface water | place: USA:Blue River Watershed | collected 2017-08-16
GACAACCCATTTTTGTAAGAAGTTTAACGATTTAAGTCTTCATTTTATTGAGTTAGGTAAATTTAATAACCAATGGAATCAAGACAACTTAAGTCACTGGTGTTTATTTTTAAAGAATCCGAAAATGGTCATAGAAAAACTATCAACAGACAAAAACATCAAAAAAGCGTATGAAGAGCTTGAAAGACTCAGTCAGGATAAAGATGCAAGATTGCTTTATGAAGCAAGATTGAAAGAGCTTAGAGATAGCGAAAGTGCTTTATCCGATCAATTTGCGAAAGGTATCGAACAAGGCCGTGAAGAAGGTCTTGAACAGGGTCTCGAACAAGGTCAGAGAGAAACCAAAAATAAAAATGCACGCAACATGCTCAAAGATGGACTTGCTGAAGAATTAATAGCGAAATATACAGAGCTCTCACTTGAAGAAGTGAAAGCTTTAAAACAATCCTTAAATTGATTGAAGGTTGAGTAGTTTCGAATTAAGCGAGTAACTCTCACATTTCAGTGAGGGCATCTTATATTTCGAGACTACTTAAATCAAACCAACCTATGAAAATCCTGCTCGATTTAACATGCTTCGTTTCGAATCTCTATTGCTACTCCGCTTTTCTTTCTCCAAAAAATGAAGCTACCAAAAAGGCCAATCCTCTGAAACCTAGGTAAATACAGGATTTGAGGACATGCGTACTTTCGGGCCGAGTGTGTTCGCATGTATCGGAGATGGAGAGGGTAAAAACAGAGATTTTGGGTGTAAAATGGCAAAATTGGAGAAAGTGAGGTGCAGGTTAATGCTCAACTAAAACGCTGGAAAGCTCGCAAATGCTGGGGTTTCGAGGGGTGATAATGCTAGCGCAAAAAGACGTAAGAAAAGTTATTTCTCAAAAATCTGCAGGAGAGAGAGGGATTCGAACCCTCGATGCCTTATAAAGACATAACGGTTTTCGAGACCGCCCCATTCAACCACTCTGGCATCTCTCCTTCATATTATTAATTGTATCAAAACATAGCTGTCGAAACCAGGATCTATAAAAAAATTCATAATAAAATTTTAATTTAGGATCTGTATAAAAAAATAATGAATAGCAAGATTGACTTAATAAGAAAGAGTGAAGCTACAAACAAAATAGATAAAGGCAAGAAGATGTCATAATTTTCTGATTTATCAAGACTAAATAAAATATCACGAGATAGTTTATTCCATCAGCATCGGTGCTTCGATAAGACTTTATTTGAAACTAATACACATTCCTTTTCTCCATACATGTAAAGCTTTGTTCCGCAAATAGCTGATAGTGTAGATAAATGAAGAAAGGAAATAGATGACATGAAAGTGATCGTAAGGAGCAAAACTTAATTTCCCTCATCAACATGTTTCCATATAGTAAATGTGTTAAGCGAGAGCTGTGTAATCTCAGCAAAGAAAGTCTATAAACCCCTCACCTGACCTCTCTATAAAAATCTTCTACAAAAATAATACTCATATTAAATTAGAAATCCGCTCTATTAAATTAAAATCAATTTATAGTCCAAAAAACTTCTTAACACCCAACTCCCAGGGATAAACCATAATATTATCAATTAATTTAGGATAAGAGTCTCGACTAAAACAAACAGCTTCACACTCACCAAAATCATTGGTCAAAGCAGTTAATGTTGATAAATGACGACGTTCAACGATTGAGCTACTTTTTATTTCAATAAACAAGATTTTTTGCCCTGGGCGTTCAACTACTAAATCTATTTCAGCATCATCTTTCGTTGCCAAATAACTAAATCGATAATTGCGATGAAAATAACTTGCTAATTGAATACATTGGTTGATAATAAAATGCTCAAAAGCTTCGCCATAAGCCGAGGTACTTTCATTAAGAGGGATCTCTATTAGCCCCATTAAAGCGCGAACAACACCTGTATCAAAAAAATAAAATTTTGGCTTTTTACTTAAGCGCTTACGAAAAGAATGTTGAAAAGGATATAAATAATAACCAATTAACGTATCTTCTAAAATCGAAAAATAATCCTGTACAGTGTAATCCGAAACTCCAACATCTCTAGCAATATTTGAAGCATTAATTATTTTTCCGTTACATTGTGCTGCTACTTGTAAAAAATGACGAAAAGACGTCAAATCACGAACATATTTTTCTGCCCATACTTCTTCTTTTAAATATAAATTGACGTAAGTTTCTAAAAAAAGTTGTTTTTCTAAATCATTTTTCAGTTCAAAAAGTTTAGGAAGCAGCCCATACTGTAAGGCTTGTAATAAACTAAATTTTTTATCAACCTCAAGATAATTCAATGGATAGAGATTAAAAAGAACAGCTCTTCCTGCTAATAAATTACTACCTCCATGTCTTAATTTTTTGGCGCTCGATCCTGTGAGGATGAAAATTTTATCGGTGGTTTCAATTAAATAATGAACAATATCTAATAATTTTGGTAATTTTTGAATTTCATCAATGATGACATAACGTTTGTTTTCTGGCAAAGCCCTGACAATGTCCGCTAATCCATCGGGATTACGTGCAAAATTATTTTCATTCTTAGCTTCTAATAAATTAATCATCAAGGCTTCTTTAAGCCAAGGAAGTGTAGTTAACAAAGTTGTTTTACCGACACCACGAGCCCCAAATAAAAAAACACTTTGTTCTTGACTGAGCTGTATTAATCGTTTAAACACTTTGCACGCCATTTTCTAAATCAACTTATTAAATTGTACGACACTTTTAAAAAAACGCAATAAAAAAGACGGCTTTATTAAGGTGTTTTTATTAGTCATGAAGCCATCTATCAATTTGTTTGAGCTGATGAAAGAGCCGGGACACCTTGTATCAATATCGGAGAGGATCCTGATAAGAAGAGATAGAGTCTTGATTTCATGGCGTATTGATGCATCTCAAAAGCCTCAATAGTGCGAAGGATGGGGAATCAAAACAGTGGACTATTATCGGCATTCGCTATCAAAGAGCAGCTCTTTAATCGATAGGAGCTTTAAGCTCACAATAGGCGTCTTCTTAGTGAAAAACCTGCTGACCTTATTTGGTGCAATGCATCTATTTTGATACAACAGCTTGATAGACAACTCCTTTCTATCAGCTTTGATAATCACAAAGAATTAACAGCTCATCAGCAGATAAGAGAGCCACTACGTAATCCTATTTTACGAGAGCCAGTTATTCTTAGCTAAAATGCGTTCATCAGCAGACCAATCGATTGATCAGATAATATCTGCCTAAAAAATCCTTTGCAGCCGTTTTTTTAGAAGAAAGTAAATTTTTGAGTCTTAAGGTGATAAAATTGAAAACCCAAAAATTAATTCTTGATAAAGGTCTTGTAAAGAATCTTTAAAAAAATGTCCTCCTTTTTGAGGAAGGCACGATGTCAATTTAGGGCAATTTGATTTCTTTATAAAATTAAAAGTTTCCTCAATCTTAATAATCTCATCATCTACTGCGTGTATTAGAAAAATAGGTTCTTGTTGATCTAGTAAATCTATAGTTACAAAACGCCAAGCTGGAGCTACTAAAATTTTTTTAAGATTCTTTTGGAAAGAGTTTAAAACTATGGCACCCCCAAATGAAAATCCTGCTAGCAATATTTCAGAAAAACCTACCGATTCAATAAACTTTAAAATATGTTGAAAAAGAGCAAGCTCTTGATCGAAACTTTCGTAATATAAATCTGTTTGTCCAACTCCAGAAAATTGAAATCGAAAAGAGGCAATTTTTTGAGAAAGGGCAGCTTTAACTATTGTTGCAACAACTTTATTGTACATTGTGCCCCCTTGACCTGGATGAGGATGACAGATAAGAATGCACTTATCGGGTCTTTGTTCTAATAAAGGATTTTCGTAAAGAACTTCTACTTTTCTCGAATTGATATCAATGACACCATGATATCTTTTACTTTCCCAATCAATCATTTGGGACTCCATGCCTCAATTGTGATAATATCATACCCTTGCTCTTTAAGCCATAATCCTAAGGCTTCTATCCCGAAAGCTTCAGTTGCATAATGCCCAGCTTCAATTAACATGCAGTTTTTTTCAAGGGCAATATCATAATGACGCTCACTGATTTCTCCGGTAATGAAGCAATCAACTTCATCTATCTCATTAAGAAAATCGGCTCCAGCACCTGTACACCAAGCTATTGTCTTTATATGATCTTTAGGATGGTAAATATTAAGAGAGGGGTTAATATTATTCTTTAACAGGTGAATTAGTGTGTCTTTATCTTTATTAAAGTGCCCTGTATAGACAATTCCTTTTGGCTCAATTGTTAAATGAGAGGAGCCATGAATATCTATCCTTTTACCAAGCATCGCATTATTTCCGATATCAGGATGAATATCTAATGGCAAATGATAAGCGAGAAGATTTATTTTATTTTCGATTAAAGCTCGAATTCGCTGACCAAATAAATCAGTAATAGGCTGATACCCTTTGGACCAATAGAGCCCGTGATGAACAATTAATGTATCCACATCGAGCTGAATCGCTTTATCGATTGTTCTCTGATTCAAAGAAACAGCAACTCCAACTTTCTTAACAAGATTAGTGCTTTGAACTTGCAACCCATTAAGCCCATAATCTTTTATGTTATCAATATCTAAAAAATCATTAAGCAATGAGGTCAATTTGACTAATGTAGACATCTTGAAGCTCCTTTTCAGTCATTGTTTTTTTATTAAATTCAGCACCTAGCATGTTTAATTTATTAATAAAAAACTCATAGCCTCTATCTAAATGCTGTGGTGAAAGCATTATTGTTGTTCCCTGAGCAATCATTGATAATATTAGCAAAGCGCAACTTCCCCTTAAATCATGAGCTTCCACAAGAGCTCCATATAATTTGTTGCCACCAATAATATCAACTCTATTTTCATGGATAACTAAATTTGCCCCCATTTTCTTAAAGCCTTCTGCGTGAAAAAATCTTTTTTCCCAAATTTTCTCTTCAATAAAACTAGGGCCTTGGGCTACACAATTCAATGCCATAAAGGGTGCTTGTAAATCTGTTGGAAATCCTGGATGCGGGGCAGTAATAAAAGAAACAGCTGTTAATGGCTGCACCACCTCTGCTTTCAAGCCATCAAGCATAATCTCTATTTTCATCCCCATCTTTTTTAAATGATCGATCACCGGCTCTAAACCTGGACACTTATCATATTTTAAAGAGATTGAACCACCAGTGATAGCACACGCTGCTAATAAACTACCAGCCTCCATTCTATCAGCAAAAACAGAAAATAATTCTTTTGGAGCTTGCAATAAAGAACCTTTACCTTGAATTTGAATTGTATCTTTTGTTTTGTGAATTTTGGCACCACACAAGATTAAAAATCGAATCAATTCGTCAATTTCGCTATCAAATGCAGGATTGAATATTTCAGTATCGCCTTTTGCTACTACAGCAGCCATAAGAGCATTTTCAGTCCCTGTCACGGTTGGTTTAGGAAATTTAATAATTCCGCCTGTTAATCCATTCGGCGCAACCCCTTTAACAGAATCTTCGTGAATCTCAAAATGAGCACCCAATTGTTCTAAGGCATATAAATGAAAATCTATTGGTCTTTGGCCAATTGGACAGCCACCAGGCATCGGTAAAATAACTTCCTTGTAACGAGCTAACATAGGAGCCAGCAATAAAATAGAACCTCTTATTTTATTTGCTAATTTCTCAGGAATAATCTTTTTTTCTTCATTTTGCTCATGTGTCAACTTTAAAGAATGCTCGCTCCAATTAATTTTTGTTCCAAGTTTTTGAAGAATATTAATTAATATTCCAATATCTGTTAAATTTGGAATATTAATTAAATCAACAGATCCCTCACAAAGTAATGTTGCTGTTAAAAGAGGTAATGAGGCATTCTTTGAACCACTCACACGAACAACACCTTCAATCTTTCGAGGGCCTTTACTGATAATAACGTCTTTATATTTCATGATGGCTTGTACTCTGATTCAGTGAATGCTTTTATGGTAACTGCATGCAATTTATTCTCTTGAAAAGCACTCATGAGCACCTGATTGACCATTCGTTGACGACTCAATTTTGATAATCCACTAAAACTCTCACTCACGATAGTTATAATATAATGATAACCATCCCCTTCAAGATGAATTAGCGCTTCTTTGAAAGAGTTGCTTAAAAGCAATTTTAATTCTTGAGTATCCATACAACTTTATAATCCTTAATTGAGCTTATTTTAGCTAAATTGAAACTTACTTTCTATCGTGAACATCACCAGTTATTCTGAATATAGAAATAACATTTTAATTATTAATAAATTTTTTTAGAAATTTATATTTTATCAATTTATTTTGGTTTTTGGCTAAAATTAAATCTCACAGTTATAATTGTGATTGGTCTATATTTCAAGGATTTTTTGATGGATGATTCAAATTCAGTTGATTTGAATCGAAGAAAATTTTTAGGCACAGCAACAACAATCCTAGGCACGTTAGGTCTAGCATCAATCGCTGTTCCTTTTCTTCGTTCATGGCTCCCTTCTTCAAGAACTTTAGCCCAAGGTGGGTCAGTAGAAGTTGACATATCTCAACTCCCCGAAGGTGGCTTGATGACCATCCCATGGAGAGGTCAGCCTATTTGGATTTTACGAAGGACGGTAAATGAATTAAATAAATTAACTACAATGCAATCTTTTTTAAAAGACCCATCATCATCAACGTCATCTCAACCTGATTTTGCAAAAAACGAACACCGGTCTTTACGCCCAGAAATATTAGTATTAGTCGGTATTTGCACTCATTTAGGGTGTGTTCCTTCTTATAAACCTGAGATTGGCTCTTTATCTCCCGATTGGCAAGGAGGATTTTATTGCCCCTGTCATGGTTCAAAATATGATTTGTCCGGTCGAGTTTATAAAGGAGCTCCAGCACCAGAAAATTTAGCAGTCCCTCCTTATCAATTCCTTGATAAAAATAAATTATTGATAGGATAAATTAACTAAGGATTCCTTATGAATGAACTACCTTTACAATCATCTTCCAAAATCATGAATTGGCTTGATGAAAGATTACCTATTACTCCTTTTCTAAAAAAACATATTACAGAATATAAAGCCCCGAAAAATTTCAATTTTTGGTATTATTTTGGCTCTCTTGCGATTGTTGTTCTTGCTAATCAAATAATCACCGGAATGTGGTTAACAATGTTTTATAAACCATCTTCAACTGATGCCTTTGCTTCTGTTGAATATATTATGCGTGATGTTAATTTTGGCTGGTTGATTCGATATATGCATTCAACAGGAGCTTCTTTTTTCTTTATCGTTGTTTATCTTCATATGGTCAGAGGGCTTTTGTATGGATCTTATAAAAGACCTCGCGAACTAATTTGGCTTCTAGGCTGCGCAATCTTTGTTTTATTAATGGCTGAAGCATTCTTTGGATACCTCTTGCCATGGGGGCAAATGTCCTTTTGGGGCGCAAAAGTAATTACCTCCTTATTTGAAGCGATTCCTTTTATAGGGGGGCAGCTTGTAGAGTTTATTCGAGGTGATTTTACTGTTTCAGATGCTGTATTAAATAGATTTTTTGCTTTACATGTCATTGGAATTCCTCTTTTATTTGTTGGAATTGTCATTCTTCATTTAGCAGCTCTGCATCATGTCGGATCTAACAATCCTGATGGAATTGAAATAAAGAAAAATCTTAATGAGAAAAATGAACCTCTTGATGCTGTAAACTTTCATCCTTACTATACAGTAAAAGACTTATTTGGATTTTCAGTTTTTTTGATATTTTTCTTTGGCATTATTTTCTTTGCTCCTGAAGGTTTTGGTTTTTTTCTTGAAGCCCCTAACTTCCAAGAAGCGAATCCATTAGTCACCCCTGAGCATATTGCACCGGTTTGGTACATGACTCCTTTCTATGCAATTTTAAGAGCAATTCCAAATAAATTAGCTGGCGTCTGTTGCATGGGAGCAGCCATCTTTGCTTTATTTCTCATTCCTTGGCTGGATAGATGTGAAGTTAAATCAATTCGATACCGAGGACTTATTCATAAGATCATGTTAATAGTTCTTTTTTCTTCATTTTGTATCTTAGGGTATCTTGGAACTGTCCCTCCCACCCCAACATTACTATGGATAGCAAGAGCTGCAAGTATTGGTTATTTTTCATTTTTTATTCTTTTACCTTTTTATTCCAAAAATGAAAAAACTCGACCCGTACCTTCTAGATTGACGTTTTAATTGGAGTCTCTTATGTTTTATCGTTTATTTATAATACTAATGACTTCTATTCTTTGGGCTTCTAATCAAGAAGCTCATTTAAGCCCTGTTAAAATTGATAGGCATGATATTGCAGCACAGCAACGTGGTGCTCAAATGTTTTTCAACTATTGTTCTGGTTGTCACTCATTAAAATATGCGCGCTATAATGATCTTGCTCGCGATCTGAAAATTTTAAATGAAAAAAATGAAATAGATAAAGAAATTATTGAGACTTATCTAAATTTTAATAATGATGATTATCGAGCACCAATTCTTACCTCATTAGATCCCAAAGACGCCGACATTTGGTTTGGAAAGGCACCTCCTGATTTATCTTTAGAGATAAGATCTCGAGGAATTAATTGGGTGTATAGTTTTCTAAGAGGATTTTATCGTGATGATTCCCGACCTCTTGGTGTTAATAATATTATCTATCCAAATGTGGGAATGCCTCACATTTTAGTATCGCTGCAAGGTCTCCAAGATCCGATATACAATGAAGAAGGCCATGTTATTGGAGTAAAGCCGGCAAATGGTGTGACTAAACAGCAAGTTCAAAAGTTTGATAACCAAATAAAAGATTTAGTCTCTTTTTTAGATTACGTATCTGAACCTCATAAAAACGAAAGATTAAAAATAGGGAAATTTGCTCTTTTATTTTTAACTGTTTTTTCATTATTTTGTTTTCTTTACTACAAAGAAGTTTGGAAAGATATTAAATAATATTTTTAAGCTAGTTTAAAAGATTTTAAACTAGCTTTTAGCCTTTAAACACAATCTCTTAATTCACTTATAAATTATTTCGATATCTATGTAATAGCTAGGTTATTTTTGTTACAATGGCGCTATTAACTCAAGTTAAGGTTTATTAGTGACAGATTTTCAATTAAGTACGCTAGCTATTGGCGCAAAAGCTTATGTCACTCGTTTATCTGACAATTGCTCTCTTTCCTTTAAAAAAAAATTACTTGCCATGGGTTTTGTTGCATACACTCCTGTTCAAATTATCAGAATTGCACCTTTAGGCTGCCCTCTTGAAATTGAAATAGCACAGGCCAGAATATCTTTAAGGAAGAACGAAGCTGCTCATATTTATGTCAAAACTCAACATATTGAGGACAAATATGTTTGCTAAAAAATTTCTTCTTATCGGAAATCCAAACACAGGAAAATCAACTCTTTTTAGCAAGCTTACCGGCCAATCCGTTCTTACAGGTAATCGCCCAGGAGTCACTGTTGAATCCACATTATCCAAAATAGCAAAATCACCTAATATAGCCGTTGAGGATTTGCCTGGTATTTATTACTTAGATTCAGATTTAGAATCTTTATCAATAGATCAAAAAGTAACTCTAAATCGACTTAATAATCTCGCTGAAAATGATATTATTTTGAATGTAGTTGATTGCCGATATCTTCGAAGAAATTTATTTTTAACACTCCAATTATTGGAGCAGCAATATCCTTTAGGACTAGTTTTAACATTCTGTGACAACTCTTCTTTAAAAGACGAGCTCAAAAATCATCTTCGAATTCCTGTATTTTTAGAAAGCGAACTAACAATATTTAATAATGAATCAACTTTAATTGATCTTTGTGCTATTGAGCGTGTTTCTATCGATTTACCTCATTATGAAAATAAAGACTTATTGAAAAATCATTTAGAAAGATTAAATTTTTTATCAAAAAGAAATCTAGCAGATGGTGATTTATCCCTATCTGTTTTTATCCCTGAATCTTTTTGGGATACCCTGAAAGAGTTAACTAAAACGACCGACAAAGACACTGCCTTAGCAACTGCGCGTTATCGTTATATTGATAGACTTACTTTTATTAACAAAACAACAGTAAATATCAGTAAATTTACCGACTCAATAGATAAATTTACAATGCATCGTGTTTTGGGGTTGCCAATCTTTATTTTTGTTATGTATATAACATTCTGGTCAACAATTGTGCTTGGTGGGGCTATCAATCCATTTATTGAAACAGTCATAGAGAGTATCTTCTTTTACATTTCTCAATTTATCAAAGATTCTATTTTATTAAACCTCCTTAGTGGGATCTGTATAGGGTCATCAACTCTTGCCTCGTTTATTAGTCCTCTATTTATTTTATATTTCATGTTGGGGCTCTGGGAGCAAACAGGATATATGCAACGAGCTTCGCTTGTTATTGATAGATTAATGCAGTATTTAAAACTACCAGGGCAGTCATTTGTTCCGATTATTGTTGGTTTTGGGTGTAATGTCCCAGCTATCATGAGCTCAAGAACTCTTAATTATGAAAGGGATCGAATTCAAACAATATTAATGAGTCCTTTTATGTCTTGTTCTGCTCGATTGGCTATATTTACCGTTTTTGCCAATTCTTTTTTTGGAGCCTCCGGATATAAAATTATTTTCAGCCTTTACCTTTTTGGTTTTATTATCGCTATAGTCACGGGTTTAATTGTGAGGTTTTCCTTAGGAACGCAAGAAGCTTCTCCTTTGGTGCAAGAAATGGTCCCATATCATCTGCCTGATTTTAGATCTATCTTAAAATTAGCAAAAAATAGAATGATGAGTTTTTTAAAAAAAGCAGCGACGGTTATTTTGCCGGCAGTTTTAGTTATTCAATTAGTTGCATCAAGTGGTGTGCAAATGTCACCTCAGTATCAAAAAGCTTTAATTAAAGTATTCAGACCAATTGGCTTGGAAGAAAATGATTGGCCCGCTGCATTGTCACTTTTAACAGGAGTAGTAGCTAAAGAAGTAGTCATAGGCTCATTAGAAGCTTTTCAACATGCTCAAGATTTACCATTTGCGATGACGACATCAACGACAACAAGCAGTTTTCTAAAAGTATTAACTGAAAATTTATCGATAACCTGGAATAATGCCTTATCAACAGAATCATTAGAACCAAAGCTAACTCATTTATTTCAAAATACTCATGCAGCAATTAGTTATTTAATATTTGTATTGCTTTATTTTCCATGCATTTCAGTAACAACAGCAATAGCTAAAGAATCTCGCCATTATTGGGCGACTTTTGCGGTAATCTGGACAACTTCATTGGCTTATATTTGCTCGCTCATTTACTATCAGCTCGCAACGAATTTGATCATATTAAATTTATTTGGCATTGTTTTATGCAGTCTGCTTTATTTGGGCCTATTAATTTTTATTTTAAGGCGCCAAATAAAAGCAGATCGAAAAAAGAAACTAAATTTCTCAATAAAGATTATTTAGTTTGCTAAATCTTTAAGTTGTTTTAAAGCTTTAATTTTTACTTTTTTACAAGCTGGTTTTGCTTTAAAGACCATTTCTTCGCCAGTAAATGGATTGCGTCCTTTTCTTGCTTTAGTTGCAGCTTTTTTAACAATTTCAATTTTAAATAAGCCTGGCATTGTAAAGCTTCCTGGGCCTTTTTTACCAACATGAGCTTCAATGATTTGAGCATACACATCAAGCAAAGCAACTACTTGTGATTTTTTAAGATCGGTTGCTTCTACCATTGTCTTGATCATTTCGGTTTTAGTCATTGGTTTGTCAACTGTCAAAGCTTTTGGTTTTTTTGCAGTTGTTTTGGCCGGAGCCGCTTTTTTCTTCGCTACAGTCATAATTAACTCCTAAAATTTATGAACATCACACATAAGAGTGTAATCGCCCTCTAAAATAGTGCCAGCGTTTTGTAAATAAACTTAAACAAAGATTGTTCTTTTTTTCTTTTTTCTTTATAATTCACACATCCCACTTGGCCTTTTTACCAAATAAATCATTAATTTTTGTCTTAAGATTCCGGAGGATCAATGAAGACCTATACTCCTCGTCCAAAAGACATTGCGCAGCAATGGATTCTGGTAGATGCACAAGATGCTATTTTAGGTAGACTAGCAGCTACCATCGCACACCGTTTACTTGGTAAACATAAAGCGCTTTATGATGTCAACCTTCCTATGGGCGATAAAATTGTTGTTATTAATGCTGAAGCAGTTACTGTAACAGGCAATAAAGAAGAACAAAAAATTTATTATCGTCACTCAGGTTTTCCTGGTGGTATCAAAGCTCCAACTTTTGCAGAATATCAAGCTAAAAAGCCAACTGATATTATTAAGTTAGCTGTAAAAGGAATGCTTCCTCGTGGTCCTCGTGGCCGTGCTTTATTAAGAAACCTTTATATTTATACAGGTTCAGCACATCCACATGAATCACAACAACCACAGCCTTTAAAGCAAGGAGAGTAAGGTATGAGCACAACATTAGCAGCCCAACACGGTAGTCGTAAATCAGCTGTTGCTAACGCTTATATTAGCGCTGGTTCAGGTACAATTACTGTTCGTTGTTCTTATAATAAAAGAGATCTTTTAAACCTTAAGCGTCAAAATAAAGATGTTACAGCTATCAAAAAAGATTTTACCCCTCAAGAATATTTCAATGGTCTTGTTTCTGCAAACGCAGCAACATTTCTTAGCGAGCCTCTTGTCAGAGTAAACAAAGCTGATAAATTTGACATCGTTATTTGCGTTAAAGGTGGTGGCCTTAAAGCTCAATTACAAGCTGCTCAATTAGCTATCGCTAAAGCACTTGTTAAAGTTGAACCAAGCTATAAAGCTGCTGTCACTGATCTTTGCCGTACCGACGATCGCAAAAAAGAGCGTTCAAAAATCGGTTGCCGTGGTAAAGCGCGTCGTAAAGTTCAATTCTCTAAGCGTTAATTGGATTTATATCTTGTATTGGCATCACTGCCAATACAGATTTTATTTAGAAAACCTCTCTCATTCCTTGTAAAAAATAATCAATCAAATTGATTTGTTCCAGCTATTACTTTTCCTTAAAATATTTTTATCAAAATAAAGATCATCAATATGTAGATATGATCGTCGAAAATATCTCATCCAATTTATAAGTTTTAAAACCAACACAAAAATAATTTAGAGTGACTCTTAGTTTAACGCATGAAGAATGTAGGGCAGCGCTGCAAGCTCATTCAGAGCTTACAGGTCATTTAAAAATTGAATATGTATTTATGATTTATGATTGCGCTCTAGATGAATCAATTTCAACATAAAAATAAGAGCTGCAACAAGACAAAAAACCAATGATGTTAGCGCTAAATGATAATTTGCAAGATTGGGCTGGGCTCCATTTGGAACAATACCATCTAAAATATAACCAATCAAAGGCTGAGCTAATGCGCCACAAATAGTATTAATAGTATTTGTAAATCCTGATGAAGTCGCTGCTACTTCTGGAGAATTGGCTTCTTTCACTGAAGTAAATGCTAAAATAAACCCTGAAGAAAAAAGTCCAATTAAAAAGAAATCCATAATCCAGTAGCCAACAGTCCAATTTGCCGTAATTGGAGAAATCGTGATACAGACTAAAGCCAAAACAACAATATTACAAAGCAACATTAAATGATTGCGATGATATTTTTCAGCTAACAATCCAAATAATGGACTTCCGCAAATCCACCCTAAAAACATACACGGTACAATTTTTCCAGCAAATGCGCGAGAAATAGAATGACCTTCTGTTAAAAAAGGTACGCCCCACAGCTCTCCAAAAGCCAGTGTCGGTGTATACATTAATCCGGCATACAAGGCTGCAAACCAAGATTTTTTATTAGATACAACCATCATTAGCTCTTCTTTTAAACTAAGCTTTGTTTCATACTCAGCATTATCTGGTTCATAGTAAGTATGATTCGAAACAGCAATGGCAATTAACAAGGATACAGCAAATCCCAACATGGCTAGATTAGTGAAAACATCTCTCCAATCTATTGAGTCATTAATAAACGCACCTATCATTGCTTGTCCAAATAAAGCTCCAGACATTCCAATCATGACAGCAAGTCCAGTCATTAATGAAAAATACTTTGATTCAAATTGCATTGATGCTACTTTCATACATCCAACTGCACCAAAAGCACCGCCAAGACCCATTAAAAATCGACCAAATTTAGCAATAGCCAACGTATCGCTTTGTGCGAATAAGTAGCAACCGATAGAACAAACAACAGCAGCAATAGTCATCACCCAACGAGGGCCTTTCTTATCAAGAATTAATCCAACTGGAATTTGCATTAATGCATAAGCATAAAGAAAATAAGCTGACAGAGATCCAAACTCTAAACTTGAACAATTAAAATCTCTCACGATTTCTGGTTTTAAAACGCTTGGTGTTACTTGTAATAAAAACTGATAAAAATAAAATAGGGCAACAACTAGCCAACTTAATAACGGACGAAGTGATAATGTATTTGAATTCATAAAAAATTTCCAATCAGTAATGGCTCTATTTTGCCAAATACAATAAGATTTCGCAAAAAATTCTTTTAAAATTCTAAGGTTACTTAAATTCTATTGTTTTTAAAAAATCAGCAACGCCATAAGTAACAAGAGATGCCTGGATAACTTTGGGCAACTCAACCAAATTCCAAACGATACCTTGATAGTGAGACCATCGTCTCATTTCAATAAGTAATGCTATAAAAGAAGAATCTCCTCTTACAACTTGCTGACAATTAATAATAATCTCTTCATAACTAAATTTATTTTTTTTAAGTTCTGCCCATTTTTTTAAAATAGGTTCAATAGTTTCAAAGGTAAACATACCGCTGAAAATAATTTCTTTATTAATTTGAATTAAATTAGGAAGCATTAGTATCTCCAGATTTCAGCTTCTTCTCTACTAATTCTATAGCAGCTTTAATGCCACCTCGACTTACAGATTCTGCAAACTGAGCCTGTAATCCCTTTAACATGGAAACACCCTCAACTAAAACATCAAATATTTTCCATTGATCGCCCGATCTTTTAAGCTGATACATCACATTAATCGGATCTTTATTAGGCTGATCGATTTTACACATTACTTGTATATTTTTAGCTTTTAAATAATCGGCTTTATTATTTAAATAATAATCCATTTTTTTATCTTTAAATGCCAACAATGTTGACGAATAAGTTTTAGTCAGTAAGGAGGTAAATAATTTTGTAAAGGCCTCTTTATCGACAGAATTAGCTTCTCCCCAAGCTTTTCTTCCAATAACCCACTTTGCCATATATCCAACATCAACCTGGGGTAATATTTTTTCTTCAATAATATTATATAATTGAATTGGTTGGCGATCGGTTGGTAATTTATTAATATCAGAAATAACTTCTGTTGTTACTCTAGACATGAAAAGATCTGGAGCTTCTAGAGCTGTTAATGTTGTAATAATGCTTATCAAGCCGAATATAATAAATTTAATCTTCTTTAACATATTAAAATGCCTCTTAACTATTACTCAAAGAAGCCATTACTTTAGAAATAAGTTCTTCTAAAATGACAGCCGGTGTTGTTTGACCACTATCGATAACGCTTCCTTGTTTAAAATAATCTTCAGAAAAACCTGGACTAAATGCTAAATAATTATCACCTAGCAAACCAGCAGTCACTACTGACAGCTTTGAGTCATCAGGGATTTGATTATATCTTTGAAAAATCTCGAGATTAACTTTAGCCATAAAATTATGCCGATCTAGCTCGATACTTGTTACTCGACCAACAGTAACTCCTGCAATAGATATTTTTGCTTGTGGTTTTAATCCACCAATATTAGAAAATTCTGCAACAACATTATAAGTAGCATCTCTTTGATAAAACTTTCCGACACCACTAACTTGAATTGCTAAAAACATTAACGCGCAAAATCCTGATAAGACCAAGGCACCAACAGCTGTATATAAAGTTTTTTCTTTCATTTTAATGCACCGTAAAACTTGTTAATATAAAATCAAGCGCTAAAGTTAGCGCAAAGCTCAAAACGACCGTTCTTGTTGTTGCTTTGGCAACAGCTTCCACTCTAGGGGCTACAAAATAGCCTTGATAAATAGCAATTGCAACTGCGCAAAAGAAAAAAATCAGCCCTTTTAATAGGCTTTTCACAACATCATCATAAAATTTTACTGTTGAAGTAATATTAGACCAAAATGACCCATAATCGACTCCGAGAACGCCAACGCTAATAGCACCCCCACTAAAAATAGCAACAGCGATAAAAATACTAATTAATGCTGGTGAAACAATTAAGACAGCCCATAGTCTTGGTGCAACCAAACGAGCCATTGGATTAATTCCTATAACTTCTAAACTATCTATTTGCATAGCTATTCTCATTAAAGCTAATTCAGAAGTAATTGTTGTGCAGCTTCGTCCTATAAACACCAAACTACACATGACAGGACCTAGCTCTCTTATCATGGACATTGCAATTAATTGACCAAGAGCCTGCTCTGCTCCAAATCGAGTCAAAGTCACGTATCCTTGCAAAGCTAGCACTAAACCAATAAACATCGATGATAAAAAAATCAAGCCTAAGGAATCAGTCCCTTGCTGAACTAATGAATAACGTAATTGTGAAAAAAACTTTTTATCGGCATAAGTTAATGACTGATAAAAAAAGCAAATATAATGCCCGATTGTAATAAGCCGCTGATGAAAAGATCGCCCTATATTTTCTAATTTAAATCTTAAGATTTCCATAATAGTTGATCACTCCATGATTTTTGCGTCGCCATATGAAACTTAACAGGACCATCTGATAATCCTTGAACAAATTGTACAACTCCAGGATCTTGGCATCGAGCAAACTCTGTTGCAGTTCCGTTAAATCTTATTTTACCTTCATGTAAAAATAAAACTCGATCTGCAATTGCTAAAGTTTCTTGAACATCGTGTGAAACAAGAATAGATGAAATTCCTAAACTTTCATTAAATTGTTTTATTAGTTTAACCAGCACTCCCATAGAAATAGGATCTTGTCCTGCAAAAGGCTCATCATAAAAAACAACTTCTGGATCTAAAGATAATGCTCGTGCTAAAGCAACTCTGCGTTGCATTCCACCTGATAATTGATCTGGATAATAATCTGCAGCGCCTCTTAATCCAACTGCTTCTAATTTCATTAAACCAATCGATCGCTGCATCTGATCTGGTAATTTTGTATGCTCATCTAACGGAAACATAACGTTTTCTATAGCTGTTAAATCATTGAATAAGGCTGCGGATTGAAATAAAAATCCCATTCTTTTCCAAATAGAATAAATTTTATCATGGGGTATTTTTGTTAAATCTTTATCAAATAATTGAACAAGTCCCTTATCTGCCGCAAGCCGACCTATGATTATATTTAACAAGGTAGACTTTCCTGAACCACTAGCCCCCATGAGAGCAGTAATTAAGCCAGGCTCAATAGATAATGTAATATCATCTAAGATTTTTCGATTATTTCTTGTAAAAGAAACATTTTCTAATTTAATAATAGGCATAACCTTTTCCAAACTTTACGTTTAAAAATGCACGGTTTAGCATCTAAACGTCATATTCAATGCACTCTACAATCTATTGATAATATTTATATATCTAAAAAATATATTCTATTCTCAATATTATCTTCTAAGTAATTTGTTATTCTTCACCTTTACAGTAAAGAATTTTAACTTTTTCAACTTTGTTATCGTCAACAATTTAAAAATATTGTGTTTTTTTTTAATATATTCAAAACAAATTGAAAAATATTATTAAATTTAAGGTGAATGTATATTCACTCATTCATGCTAATGGGTCTGAGTTTACCCCACCTGTGCAGATTATCAAAGCCCAATAATGTTTTATATGTTGAATATTTTTAATAATCGAATAATCATAGCTAATAATAAAACCCATTTAAATTTTTTATGCCTTCTAATAAAAATGAATCTATCTTTAAAAAAATTGAAAAAATAAAATTAGTCTGTTTCGATTGTGAGGGTGTTCTTACCTTGAAAAACAGAAATCACTTACCTGAATTTTCAAAAAATCCTTTGCATAAAATAGATGAAGAAGGATTATTATTACTTCTTAAAAATAATATTGATATTGCGATTATTAGTGCAGGAAAATCAGACCTATTAAAAAATACATTTTTAAAAATGGGGATTAAGTATCTTTATCTTGGATGGAAGGATAAACTTAAAGCTTATGAAGAGTTGAAAACCATCCTAAATATTTCGGATGAAAATTGTTGCCACATTGGCGATGGAGATCTTGATATTCCTATTTTAGAAAAAGTAGAATTTGCCGTTACAGTACCTGAAGCTGCTGATAATATAAAAACTTTTTCTGATTATTGCACTAATAATCCAGGTGGTTTCGGGGCAGTTGAAGAATTATGTAGATTAATAATAGAAACTAAGAATAAATAAAATGAATGGATTTTTAAGATTAATAACTCTAGTGAGTGTTGCTTATGGTATCAATCATGCTACAAATCAATTTTTGGATAAATCAGCATTTACCCAGGCATCGTCAGCAATTATTTATTCAAAAAAAGATCTTATTCTAAAGAAGCTAACTCTTAACCTAAAGCGATTAAATAATCCAGAACCATTATATGTTTCTGCTCAAGAAGCCTTATTGACTCCTGAAGGCCTCAAATTATTTGAAGTCACGAGTTCCCTCAAAAATGAACAAGGCTTGATGATCTTGAAATCACCTTTAGCATTCTGGCCATTTAATCAAAATAAAATTTTCTTTTTTGATCAATTTTCTATCAAAAATTCTGATGTAAGTATGGACACTTCCTCATTTATTGTCGATTTTGACGAACAAATGTGTTACAGCCACTCTCCAACTTACTGGCATTATGATGGGTTCAATGTTTCCAGTAAAGAATTTAATCAACCCATTGAAGAAGTAAAATCAATATTTTCAAGGTCATCATGATGTTAGAATTACAAAATATTTCGAAAAAATTTGATTCAACTCAACTGATTAAAGATGTCTCTTTAACCTTAAGTCGAGGCGAAGTAAAAGGCCTTTTAGGCCCAAACGGTGCAGGTAAAACAACCTTATTCTCAATGATTATTGGACTTGTTCCTCCCACAACCGGTAAGGTTCTTCTCGATGGATTAGAAATAAGTAGCCTATCAGCATCAGAACGAATTCACAGAGGTTTATGTTATCTTCCTCAAGAATCATCTTTATTTCTTGACATGTCCGTTTTGGATAATATTTTATGTGTCCTCGAGCTGAAAGGAAAACTATCATCTAAACAACGATATGAAGAAGCTATGTTTCTTTTAGAAACAATGAATATTCAACATTTAGTTTCTAAGAAAAGCATTTTACTATCAGGGGGACAACGCCGTAGGGTTGAATTCGCCCGTCTCTTAGCAAGTAAACCTCATTATGTGCTTCTTGATGAACCTTTTGCAGGTGTTGATCCTCTCTCGATAGATGATATTCAAGAGCAAATAAAAATCTTACAAACACATCATATAGGCATTCTTATCTCCGATCATAATGTTGAAGCTACATTAGATATTTGCGATTCATCTTATGTTATGTCGCAAGGTCAAATTATTGCTCAAGGATCAAAAGATGAAATTTATAATAATGAAAAAGCTCAGGAATTTTATTTTGGTTCATAACCTTATGAGATATTTAATTAAATTTTAAATATCTCTGCTAGAATTAATAAGATTATCCCGAGTTATTGCTTATGAAACCTCTGCTCCTGGCTCAATATCGGCAACAGCTCACACTCACTCCATCTCTAACGCACGCCATTGGCTTATTACAACTCAATCAATATGAGTTAATAGAAGAAATTAATTCTTTTTGTGAAAAAAATCCTTTTTTAGATTATTCACCAACGAATTCTATCAACTCTCAAATAATCCATGACGATCTCTCTGGTGTGAATACATCTAATTTATATTGGAATCTTAATCTTTATGAATTAAATGAATCTCTTTATCAATTAGCATTTGAGCTACTAGCTTCACTTGATGAGCATGGATATTCTTCTAATGATTTTTGGTCTTCTATCTCAGAATATCATGCACTAGAATTAAAAAAATGGCTTAAGACAATCGAACCACTTGGTTTAGGGACTTCTTGTTACGAGGAAAGGATTTTACTAATTTGTGAAAATCATCCTCTTATTTCCCAACATCCTTTAAAAGAGGCCTTAATCAATCTTTTATTAAATCTAAATGCGCTCAAGAAAAATGAAGAAATTAAACAATTTAAAAAGAAATATAAATTATCATCAATAGAATTTGACGAAATTAAAAAACTAACAAAATTAATAAACTTTAATCCTTCAATTATCTTAAAAGATAAAGAAGATCTTCCAGAAATAGAAAAACCTGATTTAATTATTTATCAAGAAAATAATTTTTATAAAGTAAAATTGAATGAAGAAACGATTCCTGCGCTTTCATTAATAGATATAGAATTTAATCACCTTCAATCAGCAATCGTTAAACAACAACTCACTAATGCTAAAGCATTCATAAGAATTATTAATACTAGATTTTCAACTTTATTAAAAGTTGCATCAATAATTGTTGATTATCAACAAGATTTTTTTAAATACGGCAGAATAAAGCTCAAGCCTTTAATTTTAGAAGATATAGCTCGAGAATCAGGACTTCATGAATCGACAATTTCAAGAATTACCACAAAAAAAACAATACAAACGCCTTTAGGAATTATCGAGTTAAGAGATTTATTATCCAGGGCTATAAAAAAAAATAAGGATTTACCTTCCTCTGTTTCCTCAGTGAAACAAATTATTATTTCATTAATTGAGCATGAAAATAGAGCCACCCCCTTTTCAGATCAACAAATTGCTGATATTTTGAAAAAACAAGGTTATCAAATAGCTAGAAGAACCGTGGCAAAATATCGTGAACAACTAAGTATCCCAACATCTATCAATCGTAAATTAACTTAGGAGAACACTATGAATATAAATATCTCTGGACATGGCATTACTATCACTCCTGGCATGAGATCTATGTTAGAAGAAAAATTATCACATCTTGAATCTCATCATAAAAATATTACTTCTATCAAAGTTATTGTTAAAAAACCTGATAATCATCTCTCATTCTCTATCAGTATCGAAATTCACGCTTCTCATGCGAATTTTTTTGCTGAAGCTTCAGAAGATGATTTTTACAAAGCAATTGATTCTGTAAAAGATAAAATGATTAAACAATTAGATAAGCATCACGATAAAATGCTGGATTTATCTCATCAGCGCCATCAACATCATCATAAAGATGCTGATCAACAAGAAGAGTAAAAAAGGGGGCAACCCCTTTTTTTTAATCTGAACCAGCTGTCATCATTCCATGAATCATGAAACTACCGGCCTGAATAGATCGATTCTTCTCAGCATCTTTAGCGTGAAACTCAATATTCATGAACATCTCTTTCAAGTTTCCCGCAACGGTTGTTTCTTTTACTGCATGAATAATTTGGCCATTTTCAACATAAAAGCCATCAATTCCTCTTGAATAATCACCATTTACAATATTAACCCCAGTACCCGAAAGCTGATCTATTAGAATAATCTTTGGATATAAGTTTAAAAGAGCGTGTAAATCTGAAATATTCGTTGTTAAATTTGTATTCATTAATCCGCCAGCCAAATGATTTGGCTTTAAACCTAAACGTTTTGCAGAGTAATAAGATAAAATATATTCTTTAATGACGCCATTTTGTACAAATAAATGCGGATATGTTGGCAATCCATCATCATCCAAAGGAGAGCTTTTTTGGCCTCTGGCTAAATGTGGATTATCCGAAATATTCATCCAATTTGGTAAAATTTGTTTACCTAAAGCGTCAAGATTCATGGTTGCTTTCATATACTGTGAACGCCCAGTTAATGAGGCAAATAAATGCCCTAATAAACTTGCTGAACATCTTGGTGAAAAGATAACAGGATAATAGCCAGATAGTACCGGTTGAGGATTTAACCGAGATATAGCTCTACTTGCTGCTTTTTTTCCAATTTCTTCAGGGTTGCTCAATAAATCCCATGCTCGAGCATATTCATAAGCACTATCAGCTTCGACTGAATCCCCATCTTGAGCTAGGACTGAAACAGCGTATCCATATGATGATGCAGGAATCATCACCCTAAGACCTTTACTGTTTAAATACCAGATAAAATCATAAGAAGCATCGACACTAGCGCCATCAGAATTTTTTATTTTTTCTGAAAAATTTAGAGACGATCTTTCTAGCTCTAAAGCAAGATCAAGCATTTTTTGAGATGGCAATATCTCTGGCTGATACAATTGACAATCAATAATATTATTGGAAAAAAGCTCTGTAGGAGGTAATGAAAGATAGGGATCTTCTTGAGCTAAGCTTGCGAATATTAGAGCCTGATCTGCTGTTCTTTGCCAATCATCCCATATAGCGCCACTGCAAGAAGCACTTCCAGCTCGATGTCCTAAATATACTTGAATATCCAATCCACTTTTTAAATTTTGCGCGAAAGATTCTACTTCAAGCATTCTAACATTTAATGAACTTGATAATTCATGTCGATATGTAATCGTAAAATCAATAGAACCTTTAGATCTTAAATAATCAGATAATCGATCGAGAGAATCGAAGATATTTTTTTTTGATTCTTCTGTTAAAAAAATCGCTGGCATAATTTCATCATTCAGACTCATGATGTGTTCCTCCCACTACCAATTCATCGACTTTTAAACAAGGCTGTCCAACTGAAACAGGTACAGATTGTCCATTTTTTCCACAAACACCAATCCCTGGATCTAACTCAAGCTCAGCTCCAATCATCGATATTTTTTTCAATACTTGTGGGCCAATTCCTGTTAATGTTGCGCCTTTAACTGGGTATAAAATTTTGCCATTTTTTACGCGATAAGCTTCGTTAGCGCTAAATACAAATTGACCAGAGGTGATATCAACACTTCCTCCACCAAAATTAACCGCATAAATACCATCATCAATTGACGCTAACATTTCATCTAAACTAGAAGTTCCGGGCGCTAAAAATGTATTTGTCATTCTTGGCATAGGCAACTCACCTGAAGACTCTCTACGACCATGGCCGGTTGATTTTTGGTTCATTAAAAAAGCATTTTGCCTATCGTACAAATATCCTTTTAAAATTCCGTTTTCAATCACTACTGCTCTAGAAGGTAATTCTCCCTCATCATCAATCCCAATAGATCCTCGAGCATGCGGAATTGTTCCATCATCAATAATTGTGCATAAAGATGAAGCAACTTTTGTTCCCATAGATTCCGAATATATTGATGTTTTTTTGCGATTAAAATCAGCTTCTATTCCATGCCCTACTGCCTCATGAATAAGAACACCTGGCCATCCTGCTCCTAAAATAACAGGCATTGTTCCTGCCGGAGCGGGTTGAGCCTCTATAGTTAATTGAGCGAGTCTTACAGCTTCTCTTGCATAATGTTTAGGATCTTGCAATTCTTTCCACTCATCAAAGATATAACGACCGCCTCCTCCAGAAGATCCTGTAAAAGGGGTTCCTTTTTCAATTAAAATAACACTTACATGCAAACTTAACATTGGGCGCCGATCCCATGCTAATTTTCCGTCGTCTCTGTAGATAAAAACTTTTTTAAAAGAAGACGACAGAGAAATAGACACCTGTGAAATTCTTGAATCTAAACTTCTTGTGTAGCTATCTAAATCTAAAAGAAAATTTTTCTTCTGCTCACTACTCCAATGATAGTCAGGCGGTAGTGGAGTATAAAGATGCAATGGTGGTTGATATGAGAATTTTTTAGGAACTTGTAGCTCGTCTCTTCCAATAAATGATTTTGCTGCTTTTGCATGAAATAGTAATGAGTTAAGATTAAGGTCATTTGTTGATGCAAAGCCAGTTTGCTCTCCTTTGACAACTCTCAGCCCTGCTCCATATCCTCCATCGGATTGACCATGCTTAAATAAGCCATCTTCAACTTCCCAATGTTCAGATACAACATGATCAAAATAAATATCAGCAAGAATTTGATCTTTGACGCATAATCCGCTCATAATTTTATGCAAATATGAAAAATCTAATTCATGATGATCGAAAAAAGTCTTTTTTATATCTGGCGGTAAATACACTGAATTCTCACATGATTAAATAGAACTTACTGTAGTTTACCAGCCTTTGTGTTAATTAAAAATTGAATTACATTCTTTAAGTTTATCTAATAACAAAGTCTCGAACCTTTTTTAAAAATGAAGGTTTAGATTTTTCCTCGATTAAATCATCAGGTCCTATAGAAATATTAGCTGTCAAACCTATTAATAAAGGTGCTATTTTACTAATTTTCTTAATAAAATTTGTAGCATTTTTGTGATTTAGTGGATATTGATGAGCTTGTAACATATTGATTTCATCCATTTCATCAATAATACCTGAAAGAGGAAAATCTATTTGGGATTTTATATTATTAATCAAAGATTTTTGCATCATTACTTGAGGAACTTTATTTAAAATCCAAAAAGTGGGTAAGGACTTGTCAATAATACCAAGTAATTTATCTATCGATCGTAAACTCGGTGTATAGGGATTAGAGACCAATAAAGCAGCATCGCTTCTAGCAACAAGGTGGACTAATAGCGGATCAGCGCCAGCTGGTGCATCTAGAATGACTAAATCAAACTCTTCTTTAGCCTGACTTAATAATTGTTGAAATTTATGAATATCAATAACAGAAAAACTTTTTTGAAGGCTAGAGGCTAACATATATAAATCTTTATAACCAGGAATCTGAACGACGGCCTCGCTTAATGGAATAAAACCATCTAAGACATGAGAAACATCAAAAACAACATCTCCTTGGGTTTGATAATATAAATCTAAATTTCTAAGCCCCATATCTAGATCTATCACAAGAGTTTTTAATCCGGAAGCCGCATAGTGGCAACCTAAACTGGCACTAATTGTTGTTTTTCCAACTCCACCTTTGCCTGATAAGACAGAAATAACTTGTCTTAATGGATAGTCGCTCATAGGGACTCCTTTGTTAGTAAATCTATTTGGATTTTATCTTCTTGATTTAAACTAATAACACACTCTTTTCCAATATATTCTAAAGGTATATTTTTTTTGGTAATAAAAACACCTGCAATCGATAAAAGTTCAGCTTCTAATCTCTTACAAAATATTTTTGCAGTTTTCAAACCATTCACCCCTGCAACTAAACGGCCCTGTGCTTTCTCATAAAGATGAATAGCGCCCTGAGAAATAATCTCCGATCCAGAATGAATAGGTGCCATGGCTATGACATCGCTTTGAGAAAAAAATTGCTGTCCAGCTCTCAATGGTTCTAGAATATATTTACTTGGAATAGCATCTTGTAATGGCTGAATCGGCTTATTTTTATCAATTAAATAAGGGATATTGAAAAATTCCGCAAGCTCTCCCACCCAGCTAGTAGGGCCTGCACACCCTATTAATTTTAACTGATACCTTTCTAAAATAGTTAAAATGCGCTCTACAACTTGCAAATCCAAAGGAAATTGCTCTTCATCAAAACTTAATATTAAAGGTGTTTGCTTAAAAAAACCCGGTGCTTGAGAAAGCTTTTGTTGTAACTGAAAGGCTAGCTGATCAATATTGTTTGTATATATATGAAGTGTAACAAAAGGCCATTGTTGAATTTTTATATCCCATGCAACTGTTGTCGTAACACAATCTTCCATTTTCATTCACTAATAACTAGGGAGTCTAAATTGAGAATAGCTTATTTTAAATGAAACGCTTGGATTTTATAGCAGACTCTTATTTTGAGATGATCTCAATCTTCAATAGATTAGTTTATAATATAAGCCATCATCTTTTAGTAAAAAATTTTAATCATGGATAAAAAATTAGAACTTTGCCTTATCGCCGCTTGTGGTTTGAGGGGAGAATTAGGATTTGAAGGTCAGTTACCATGGCATCAGCCAAGTGATTTAAAATTTTTTTCTAAAATGACAAAAGGATTTCCAATTATTATGGGAAGAAAGACATTTGAATCATTTCCTAATCCCTTGCCTGGAAGAATTCATTGCATTCTTTCAAGTAAAAATCATGAAAATAATACTTTAAAAAATATTTTTTATTTTCATGATATTCAAGAAATTATAAGCTGGCTTAGCAAGCAGGGCCACTCTAAAGCTTTTATTATTGGTGGTGAATCTTTATATCTTCAAACCTTAAAGATGTGTTCAAAAATATATATCACCCATATTCATGGCGTTTTTAAAGCTGATGTTTTTTTTGATTTATCACAATTAAAGGATCTTTCCATCACTGAAACATTAACCGTCTCTAGTGATGAAAAAAATAAATATGGGATGACGTTTATTACTTACTCATGTTCTGATGAGTGAGGATCTATAGTCCCGTGAGACATTAAGTCATGATATAATGACTTCAAATCTTTTTTTAAAATCTTTCCAACTGGAGATTTTGGAAGCTCTGGAACAGCAATAAAAACTTTTGGCACTTTATAAGCTGTTAATAGTTTTCTAGCAAATGTCTGCAAATCTTCCGGATCTAATTTTTGCCCCTCATGCAAAACACAAAAGGCTTTCACATATTCGTTCGCATGGGCATCTAAATCTCCTATAACTGCTACCTCTTTAATTGAGGAATGCTTCATAAGAACATCTTCTATTTCAGATGGATACACATTAAATCCAGAGACAATAATCATTTCTTTTTTTCTGTCAACCAAGAAGATATATCCATCCTCTCTTTGATAGCCCATATCCCCTGTTTTTAACCAGCCATCTTCTGTTAAAACTTGTGCGGTTTCGACTGGGTTTTTCCAATAACCTTGCATCACTTGCGGGCCTTTAACCCAAAGCTCTCCAATTTCACCATAAATTTGATCAACACCATCTGCATTCACAATTCTGACTAAAGTTCCAGGCACTGGCAAGCCTATACTTCCATTGAATTCTTTTTGATTCAATGGATTAATGGCTACTGCAGGTGAAGCCTCTGTTAATCCGTAAGCTTGAACTATTGGCATGCCTGTTTTCTGCTGCCATCTTTCAGCAACTACTTTTTGAATCGCCATGCCCCCACCAAATGAAAGCTTTAACTTATCTATTGGAATAGAGTCAAAATCCGGATGATTTAATAAAGCATTAAATAAAGTATTAACACCAGACAAAGCTTGGATAGGATATTTTTTCCAATGTTTAATAAATTCTTTTAAATCTCTAGGATTAGTGATTAATAAATTTTTTGATCCTAGGGAGTAGAACGTGAAGAAATTCGCTGTCAATGAAAAAATGTGATACAAGGGCAAGGCTGTACCTACCGTATATTGAGAAACATCTGGGAAATAAGATTTGACCCAAGATCTAGCTTGTAAAACATTTGCTATCATATTTCCATGAGAAAGTATCGCACCTTTAGGAACACCTGTTGTCCCGCCAGTGTATTGTAAAAAAGCAATATCTGATTGATTAATATCAAACCTAATAATTGTTGAAAAGTCAGAAATCGACATTAATTCCGACCAGCGAATAGACTTTTTAAATGAACGATAAGGCTTTATCATCTTTTTTATATGCCTAACAACAAAATTCATAACCCATCTTTTAATGAATGGAAAACAATCCGCTAACTCAGTTAAAACAATAAACTCTGGATGTAAATTTTCATCAATATCTGCCAAAACATGTGCAAAATTTTCAAGCATAATAATCATGCGCGGTTCAGCATCTTGAAGAACATGAGCCAACTCTCGAGCGGTGTACAAAGGATTGATATTAACAACAACCAATCCATATTTAAGACAAGCTGAAGCGGCAATAACAAATTGAATGATATTAGGCATAAATAATGCGACTCTATCACCTTTTTTTAAATTGTGTTTTGAAAAATACATCATCAAACGTTGGCTTAAATCAGCAACGTCTCTATAGGTTATGGTGGCACCATAATTAATCAAGGCAACATGATCACTGTACAAATTTTCTGACTTTTCTAATAATTGTCCTAAAGATTTAAATTCTTGAAAATCTAAAGGCTCTCTTAAGGATTCAGGGTAATCTGGATAATTCATTTTTACTCGCCCACCATTATTTCATAACACATAGTCTACCAAATACAATTAACAAATCATTATCAAAAATATTTCTAATATTTAAACCGCCATTGCTGCTGTTAAAGGTGGATGATGCTCGTATCCCTCTAAAATAAAGTCAGAAGGAAGAACTTTATCTAGCCATTCTGGCTCATACTGTCCTGTTTTTTTAAAATCAGGAACTCTATCAGAAATTACTAATTTCGGAGATTTAAATGGTTCTCTTTTTAATTGTTCTTGAATCATTTCGAGATGATTTTCATACAGATGCGCATCACCAATAAAATAACTAAACCACCGAGGAGTATATCCCGTCAATCTTGCCATAAGCGATAGTAGTGCAGCCCCCTCAGTTAAATTAAAAGGAGTTCCCAATCCAAGATCGTTTGATCTCAAATATAAACAAAGTGATAGTTCTTTTGATTCAGGATTAACATTAAACTGATACAATAAATGACAAGGTGGTAAAGCCATTTCATCTAATTGAGCCCAATTCCATCCATGAAATAAAATTCTTCGATCATGTGGCTCATACATGATTTTATCTAAACAATATCTTAACTGATCGATTGGTTTATACAGAAGAATTTTATTACCATCTTGACTCTCAATGATTGAAACTTCTTGAAATCCAGTAGATTTAGCAGCTTCAATCTGCTTTCTTTGAGTTAAAGATAACAACTTAAATGCAGGCCAATTTCTCCATTGGACTCCATAGACAGGCCCTAAATCATCTTCCTTCAAACGAAAAGGATTGTTTAGCCAATCTTGATTTTGATTAGCATTTTGATCCCAGACTTTACAGCCCAGGTCTCGAAATTCAGCAGCATTTCGAGAGCCTCTGAGAAATCCAATCATTTCTCCAATCGCTGACTTAAAAGCTAATTTTTTCGTTGTGATTGCAGGAAAACCTTTCTGCAAATCAAACTTCATCATAGCTCCACTTAAACTAAGTGTCCTGATACCCGTTCTATTTGCTCTCCAAGAACCATCTTTGATAATTTCTCGAACTAAATCTAAATATTGTTGCACGGTGTATTCCTTAAATTTTATTCTTTTTTATCAAGGAAAATAAAAGCATAATCAACCCTGTTAAAATCATACTTAAACATAAGTATTGCCCTCTAGAAAATCCTAAAAATAATCCTATATGAGCATCTGGTTGTCTATAGTATTCAATAATAAATCTAATAGCACCATAACCCATAAATAATGAGGCGGAAATAACCCCTGTTAAAGGTTTTTTAGAATCAATAAACTTTAAAATAAGAAATAATAAAATACCCTCTCCAAAAGCTTCAAATAATTGTGAAGGATATCTTGGAATAGCTAAGGGGTCTTTAATCGGAAAAATAAATCCCCAACTTCCATCTGTTGGTCGACCAAAAAGTTCACTATTTAAAAAGTTTCCAATTCTTCCAAAAAAAACACCAACGGGAGTATAAAGAGCTGCTCGATCCCAAATAAGAAATGGATTTAATTTTCTTTTATAAGCCTCATATAAAATAGCAACAACAGCTCCTAATAACCCTCCATGAAAAGAAAGACCAGAACCTGAAAATGCAATACTTAGCCATCTATCAATTGAAGCATAAAAAAATAAATACCCTAGTTTTGATCCTACTAAAATGATTATTAACAATTTCAATAGAAAAAAATCTATTTCTTTTTGAGAATTATTAAATATTTTCCTAAAAATATTATCATTTTCTAGCATTTTAAATGATGTAAAAAAAGCCGTTGCATACATAATTCCGTACCAACGAACGGCGAATAATCCATTTGAGAAAGCAGTAGGGTCAATATTAACAGTAATGATCATCATAAACTCCTTTGATGAAATCGAGTCACTTTATCATCTTTAATTTGATTCATTCTAGGATAAATTATGTATATTTCAAAGAGTTGTCTTTTCCAAAAGACTTATTCATGTTATCATGCGCTTATAAAAAATAAACATTAATAGCACAATGAATGACTTACATGATTTAGTTAAAAAACAACTTGAAGATTCTAAAGCCAAAAATCTTATCTCCCTAGATGTTTCATCTATGTCTGATCATTTTGATACAATCATTTTAGCAACAGGCACCTCATCTAGACATGTTCAATCAATTTCTGAACAGTTAGTTGAATTCATGAAAAAAGCAGAATCATCACTTCATATGAGCATGGAAAAAGATGCTGAAGCTGAATGGATTTTAATTGATTTAGGAAGAATTGTTGTTCATGTCTTCCAAGAAGAAACTAGAAAGTTTTATAACTTAGAAAAATTATGGGCATCTTTAGATAAGCCAGGTAAAGAGATTAATATAGCTGAGTAAAAAATGTCTTGGACTTTAGTTACATTTGATCACAAACAGCCTCAATGGCTTCAAAGTCTTATGCAAGTTTATATCAAAAGAATAAAATTTTGGATCCCTTTTGAGCATAAAATTCTAACGCCTTCAGGCCTAAGTCATAGTGGTCAAGCACAATCGATAGACTGGGAAAAATTTGAATCTAACAAAGTTTTATCGAAGAAAAAGTTAGTTATTTTTGATGAAAATGGCTCAATGCCTACTTCTGTAAAATTATCATCTTTAGTTGCGCAATGGGAAGTACAAAAAGATGTTTGCTTTGTTATTGGGCCATCTTATGGCTTGGGGCCTGAGTGGAAAAAACACGCCTCTCATGTCCTTAGTCTCTCTTCACTGACATTAACGCATGAATTTGCTCAACTCATAGTGACAGAACAATTATATCGTGCTTTTACTATTCTCAAAGGACTACCTTACCACGTTGCATAAATGAGATTTCATTCCCAAATCTTCAAATCAAGATTAATGTTACTTCTATGTTTCTACTTTATCTTGGGCGTCATCTTAATCATTAGACTCATTCAACTTCAACTTATTCATGGCGAACAGTTTGAAGAAAAATCAAAGAAAAATATCGTTGCTTATTTATATGAGCCTTCATTGCGCGGTAATATTCTAGATAGAAATGGTGTGCCTCTAACAGCAAATCATTCTGCTTGGGATTTGTATTTTCAAAATGGCTCAAAAAAACAATTAGGCCTGATTATTGAAGAGCTACTAAAAATATCTCAAGATCCACTTTTAAAAACCGCATTAAAAAGATCTGCTCAACAACCAGCATTCGAGCCATTACTTTTAATAAAGAATTTATCACCAGAATTAATGAGCTCTTTAAGCTATTTAGTTTATCAAAAACCTTATTTAAAACTAAAACATCGAATTATTCGTCATTATCCTTTTGATGAAGCATTTGCTCACTTAGTGGGGTATACACAACCCATTCAAGTAATGCGCTTTTCAGATGAGGCGGCTGATTCTGAAAGGCCGATTATGGGAATTGAGAAAGAATTTAACCTTTATTTAAAAGGAAAGCCATCTAAAATATTAATTGAAAAAAATGCTCAACAAAAAATGCTTGGAGCATCGACAACCGATCTAGGTGAAAAAGGACAAGACTTAATACTCACCATCGATCATCGATTACAGATGCTCGCCTACAAGATTCTGAAAAATTATCAAACAGCGGGTTCTATTGTAGCAATTGATACAAGATCAGGAGAAATTTTAGCAGCAACATCATATCCGAGCTTTTCTCCAGAAAAAATAAGAATTGAACCAGCAACTTATCTTAAACAGCCTTATCAACCTATGTTTAATAGAGCTTTTAACGGCCTTTATCCCCCTGCTTCTCTTGTCAAGCCTATCTTGGGGATTGCTGCCTTGGAGGAGAAAATTATTACAAAAGAAACAATGATTTTTGACCCTGGTTTTTTTGAATTAGAGGGCAGTAAAAAAAGATATCATGATTGGAAAAAAAATGGGCATGGATACGTTAATCTCACACTTAGTATTGCAGAAAGTTGTGATACTTTTTTTTATAAATTAGGGATTGATCTTGGTATTGAAAAAATGAGTCATTGGTTTTCTTTATTTGGTCTTGGAGAAAATTTTGAATTAGGTTTGCCTCATAAAACAGGAATAGTTCCGTCGAGAGATTGGAAATTATCAACATTAAAGGAACCTTGGTATAAAGGTGAAAGTATTGTGACATCAATTGGTCAAGGTTATTTAAGCGCAACCCCTCTACATCTTGCTTACACAGCAGCGCTTGTTGGCAGCAAAGGAAACACTCCAAAGCCGACCTTGATTAAAGGCGCTCCTAGAATAACCCCACCCAATGAGCTACAAAGCATTCAATCTTGGGAATTGATTCATGATGCAATGGATATGGTGATCTCTTATAAAAATGGCACTGCGCATAAAAGACTTGCTCATTTAAAATTACCTATCGCTGGAAAAACTGGGACGGCCCAGGTTGTGTCGCACAATAAATCAGAAGGCTCTTTAAATGCAGCCTATAAAGATCACTCATTATTTATGGCCTTTGCACCTAAAGAGAACCCTTCCTTCGCAATTGTTGTAACTATTGAACATGAGCAATATGCAACTGAAATTGCAGGAAAATTTCTTAAAGAGGTGTTCTCAAAAAATTTATTACCCATAACCGAAGATAAAATTGAACAGAAAGTTGATCATTTGTAAGTAAAGACTGTAATATTTTCTGATAACACGGTAATAATTGCGAATCAATATACTGTCGAGCAGTAATACTGATAATCATTTTCTTTATTTTATAAGGCAATCTAAAATTTTCGATGGCCCCAGAAGTAATGCTTGCTTGATGAATCATCTCTAAAGCATAACAAAGCTGCATCATTTTATCATAAGGAATCGATCTATCTCCTTCGTGTTTCATCAAGTAAAGCAAAATATCCCAGCCAGAACCCTCTAAAGGCGATTCAACAACATCGCTTAAGGATAACCCTAATTTGACCTTTTGAAACATCTGTAAAAGCTCATGTGGCTCTTCCAGCATGGCATCTTCATTTAATTCTCCAGGATCTGTTGTCAATAATTTAAAAGCTTTTTGAATCTGTTCTCGAGAAGGAACCTGCCATGGATAAATTGGCTCATATCCTGGAGCTGTTTTTTGTTGCGTCACTATCCAAAAAAATGAATCTGCTGAAATATTTTTTCTCAATTCGTTAATAATATCTAGTGCAGATGGTAATGTAGCACCAACTGCGAGATATAAGGTCGGAACAGCAAATAAATCTGGAGTCATTAGATCATTTTTCAGCTCTTTAAGCTGAGTTAACAAAACATTTTTAATTTCAATGCCTGCTACTGTTCCGAAAAAGCGAATAACTTCTTCAGCTCCTTCTGGAGCTCCTGTTATAATAGCAAATGAGGGTAATTTTTCTTGAAGAACTAATTCCCAGTAGGATGATCTTTTTTCCACGATTTAATCACTTCATCAATTAATTGATTGAACAATATTCTTTGTTGATCCCATATTAACTCTGCCTTAGCCCATTCTTTATCACTATAATAGTGAGCATTCGGTGAAAAATTTGTTTGAACTTTTAATGTCTTATCCCATAAAAACTCTCCTCGTTGTCTATCTGAAAATTCAGCTTCTATAGCAGAATTTAAGGTGATATAAAGATTATGAGTTTCCATATCAGAATACAAATCACGAGAATGATGATTTATATTCTTTATCAATAACTTATAAGAGTCAAAGTCATTTTCATGCGCTAACTGAATATGTCGAGATTTTATAATTGCCTTTAACTGCGCTTTATCTGCTTCTAATAAAGTATCATCAACAACATAAACTTTGATACTTGCATCAGGAGGCGCAACTAGGGGCTCTTTTAACCCCATGCAACCTGATAAAAAAAGCATTGTTAATAGAATAAAATTCTTCATTACTAATCCTTAATAACTATATTAACCAATTTATTTTGTACAACTATAGTCTTTAGAATAGTCTTATTTTCTAAAAAGCGCGCAACTGTTGGGTGAACTATTGCCTGATCGATTACTGTTTTTTCAGCAGCGTCAATAGGTGCTATCATTTGAGCTCTTAACTTTCCATTAACTTGAACAATAATATTCACTTCATCTTGGATTAAAGCTGAATCATCAACTTTTGGCCAAAATTGATGCATTAGTAAATCTTTAGTTCCGGTTAAATGCTCAAAAAGAACCTGTGTTAAATGAGGAACAACTGGCTGCAGTAAATGCAATAACATCCAAGCACCTTCAACGATCACTGCATCATCTACTTCATTTTTAGAATCAATACTAGAAAGCTCATTTAACAAAGTCATCAAACTAGCAATTGCTGAATTAAAAGCAAATCTTCTTTGATAATCATCTACAACTTTTAATCTTGTTTGATAAATCAGCCTTCTTATATTTTTTAATTCTTTTGAATCTATTTTTGAGACATCGACTGGAAGTAATTTCATTTTTTCTGGGTTTATCTTCATGATAAACTGCTCTAAACGCCCTAAAAATCGATGCGCTCCCTCAACACCTTGATCTGACCATTCTAAAGATTGCTCACTAGGTGCTGCAAACATCATAAATAATCGAATAGTATCAGCTCCAAAACGATCTATATATTCTTGAGGGTCAACAACATTTCCTTTAGATTTTGACATTTTAACGCCATCTTTCAATACCATCCCTTGAGTAAAGAGCGCTTTAAATGGCTCTTCATGGGTTGTCAAGCCTAGATCTCTCATGACTTTGTGAATAAATCTGGCGTAAAGTAAATGTAAAATCGCATGCTCAATTCCACCGATATACTGCTGGACCGGAAGCCATTTATTTGCCAAATCAGGATCTACTAAAGATTCAGTATTATCAACACTTAAAAATCTTGCAAAATACCATGATGATTCCATAAAAGTATCAAAGGTATCTGTTTCTCTTCGAGCTGGCTTTCCACAGCATGGACATGTTGTGTTGACGAATGAGTTCATATCAGCTAAGCGCTCACCATCCTGAACTGCTAAATCTAAAGGCAATACAACTGGTAAATCTTTTTCAGGAACAGGGACAACACCGCACGCATCACAATAAATAATAGGAATAGGGGCGCCCCAGTAACGTTGTCTCGAAATACCCCAATCTCTTAATCTATATTGTATTTTCTCGTGTCCTGCCTTTAAAGATTCGAGCTTTTGGATTATTTTTGAAATGGATTCATTTGTGGCCAATTCATTAAACTCACCACTATTGATTAACAAGCCATCCTTATCACAAAATGGTAATATTGTTTCAGTATTATCTGATTTTTTAATAACTTGAATAATATCTATTTGATATTGTTTTGCAAAATCAAAATCACGTTCATCATGAGCAGGCACGCCCATAACAGCTCCAGTGCCGTAATCAATTAAAACATAATTAGCGATCCAAACAGGTATTTTTTTATTAGTTAATGGATGGGTAGTATAAATGCCTGAAAAAGTTCCTTTTTTCTCCATAGTCATCATATCAGCTTCTTTATTTGAACCTGTTCTTAACTCATCAATAACAGATTTTAAAGCTGGATTTTTTTCTATCGCTAAATCAGCAATAGGATGATCAGCGGCTATCGCTAAATAAGTCACACCCATTAATGTATCTGGTCTAGTTGTATAGACTTGAATTGTTGTCGCGCTGTCAGCAATTTTAAAATCAATAATTGCCCCTACAGTTCGATCAATCCAGTTTTTCTGCATCAATTTAACCTGTGATGGCCAATTTTCTAACATATCTAGGTGTTCTAACAATTCATCAGCATAAGCTGTAATTTTTAAAAACCATTGAGGGATGCTTCTTCTCTCAACTAAAGCACCTGAACGCCATCCTCGACCATCAACAACTTGTTCATTTGCTAATACGGTTTGATCAACAGGATCCCAATTAATAATTGATTCTTTTCTATAAACAAGTCCTTTTTTAAGCATTTGCAAGAAAAGCCATTGCTCATGTTTGTAATAAGGAGCATCGCAAGTGGCAATTTCTTTACTCCAATCATAGCAAAAACCAAGTCTTTGTAATTGAGCTCTCATTTCTGAAATATTTTGCTTGGTCCAAACGGCAGGATGAATTTTATTTTTAAGAGCAGCATTTTCAGCAGGTAATCCGAACGCATCCCATCCAATAGGAAAAAATACATTAGCGCCATCCATGATTTTCAAACGAGCAATCACATCCCCTATCGTATAATTTCTAACATGCCCCATATGTAATCGGCCTGACGGATAAGGAAACATTGTTAAACAATAAAAAGGAGTTCCTTCTTTTTGTAAATCTGTATGAAAAGCATGGGCTTGTTCCCATTGTTGCTGGACTAGAATTTCGCGTTCGGTAATATGATTCATCGAGTTTTTTTGACTATGAAAGTGTCTTATAGAATATCTGATTTTTAAAAAAGACGCTATCATGTCTGGCAATCTTCAGGATTGAAAATTTGCCAGATTTTAAAAAAACAAAGTAGACTAACTCTCTAAAGCGCGATCATCTTGTATTTTTATAAGATGAATTTTTCGCATATCAGCCCTAATAATAATAAATTTGAGGCCATTCATGATAACTGACTCACCTTTTTTAGGTAAATAGCCAAAAAAACTAGTAACAACACCACCTAAGGTATCGAATTCTTCACTGTTAAAATTTGTTTTAAAAAATTTATTAAAGTCATCAATAGGAGTGATTGCTTTAACAGAGTAAACTCTTTTGTTTCCATGGTCGAAAATCATCGGCTCATCTAAAGAATCATGTTCATCTTCTATTTCACCAACAATTTGCTCCAAAACATCTTCAATAGTAATGATTCCTACACACATACCATACTCATCAACAACAACAGCCATATGACTATGATGCCTTCTAAAATCATTTAATAATTCATGAAGCCTTCTAGATAATGGAGCGTGGAATGTAGGCCTTAATAAATCTTGAATTGAAAATTCATGTTTATCAATTACTTTATGTGAAATTAAATCTTTAGCTAATAATAAGCCTTGAACAAACTGTCCTTGAGAATCAAAAATCGGATATCTGGAATGAGAATACTCATTGACAATATCTAAAATTTTATCAAGCGGATCATCGATTCTAAGATAAGTCATTTGCGCTTTTGGCACCATGACATCTTCTACCCTTAACTCTCTTAAGTGCAAAGAACCTTCAATTAAACTTGCAGTTGATGTATCAATATAATGATATTTTGTCATTTCACTAAGTGCACTATAGAATTTTTTAAAAGGATCTCCTTTTAAAGTTTTTGTAAGATAGTGAATGATTTTTTTTGACCCTTCATAGATTGTTTTTTTCATAGCTTTAAATTTAATTCTCTTTAGCTTGGTTGATAGATATATTGATAACTATTAGTGATAATCCATCTAATTTCAAACATGCGCTGTAAGGTGGTCCATCTTTGTAGTTCTTTTTGAAACATTTTATTTGCATCTTCGTTGCTATGATGATCATATCCTTGTAAATGAGTCAAGCTATGAATAAAAAGATGCCACCAACGAATACTGGCTGGAATTTGATTTTTTTTTGCATACTGATCAATTTCTTTGGGGCAAAAAAGAATATCTCCTCCTCGATTGTCCTCTTCTGGAAAAGTTAAGACATCTGTTGGGTAATTCTTTTTTCTATATAGTTGATTAATATTTTTCATTTCTTCTTTTGTTAAAAAGACTAAAGAAACATTATCGATATCTTTATCAGCTAAAAAATATTCATTTATTAAAGAAATAGGAACTGGGCAATAAAAATTATTGCCCGTTTTATTAATAATATTAAGATTCTTCTCGTTCATAAGCCTCTAAAATCCGAGCAACTAAAGGATGTCTTACAACATCTTTTTTATCAAAATAATGGAAAGAAATTTCAGGAATACCATCAAGAATTCTAATCGCTTCTCTTAGTCCTGAATTTTGATGGGATGGTAAATCAATTTGAGAGATATCTCCAGTTACGACTGTTTTTGAAGAGTGTCCTAATCTTGTTAGAAACATTTTCATCTGCATTGGAGTTGTATTTTGAGCCTCATCTAAGATGATAAAAGCTCTTGATAATGTCCTTCCCCTCATGAAGGCTAATGGCGCTATCTCGATAGTTTGTTTAGCTATATTTTTATTAACAGCTTCAATCCCCATAAAATCATTTAAAGCATCAAACAATGGTCTTAAATAAGGATCTATTTTTTGATGCAAGTCACCAGGAAGGAATCCTAAATGCTCTCCAGCCTCAACAGCTGGGCGAGTAAGGATAATTTTATCGACCAAGCCCGCTTCAAAAGCAGCAACAGCTTGAGCCACAGCCAAATAAGTTTTTCCTGTACCTGCAGGTCCAACTCCAAACGTCATCGTATGGGTATTTATTTTCTCAATATATTCTTGCTGTGAAGCATGTTTAGGTGTACAGAAATTATGGGTTCTTTTTTCTTTAGCATCGGCAAAAACAACGTCTTTTACATGATGAAGATCTAAAGAACCTCCCGTAGCTTTTTTGGCTATGATTTGTAAATAATGAGTTACTTTCTCAACATCCTTAGAATCTCCTTCAATAAAAAAGCAACTGCCTTTTCTGTTGATGTCTACATGACAGATTTCTTCAAGAAATCTGAGATGCTCATCAACACTGCCACACATCAACTGTAAAGTTTGATTTGTGGCACTTGCAAAATTAAGTTTTACTGATTCATTAACCTGTTCCGTTCGTTTAGACTTGTTCAATGCTTTCACTGGCAACTTCCTCTTGATTCAGAAACAAAGATCGTTGCTTTAAGTATGGATCATTAATGCGCAAAACGCGCCCTCTTAATGTGTGAGTTAAGCATTCTGTGATGACTACATCGACAAAACTACCAATTAACTTGTTGTTTGTATTTGTTAAATGAATAACACGATTATTTTCTGTTCGGCCTATTAAAGTAATGCCGTCTCGTGCAAAACCAGTAACCAAGACTCGATATATGTTATCTTTCATCTTCATTTGGTTTTCTTGGGCGTATTGATTTAATCTGGCTTGTAATCGTGCAAGTCGATCTTTCTTTGTTTCAACGGTTAAATCACAAGGCAATCCAGCAGCAATTGTTCCTGGGCGAGGAGAATAAATAAAGCTATAAGAAATATCAAATTTCAATAAATCAACAAGAGCTAAAGTCTCTTGAAAGTTTTCTTCTGTTTCACCAGGGAAGCCTACAATAAAATCAGAGGTCAGCGTTAAATCTGGGCGAATCTCTTTTAATTTCTTTATAGTATCAATATATTGAGAAATAGTATGCCCTCGACCCATCGCTTGTAAAACAGCATCAGAACCTGATTGAACAGGTAGGTGTAAATGAGATGCTAAAGCAGGCACATTTTCATAAGCATCAATTAAAGTTTGTGAAAACTCAACCGGGTGAGAGGTAGTAAAACGAATGCGCTCAACTCCAGGAATATGTGAAATATAATAAATTAAGGTAGCAAGATCTGCTTTTTCTCCAGTTGGAGTCTCTCCTTGATAGGCATTAACGTTTTGTCCGAGTAATGTGACTTCTCTTACACCTTGTAAAGAAAGCTCATGAACTTCTGAGATCACATCATCAAATTTTCTGTTAACTTCTTCACCTCGAGTGTATGGTACGATGCAATATTTACAATATTTTGAACAACCTTCTTGGATCGTTACAAAAGCGCTCGGACCCTCTGCTCTCGGTTCTGGCAAGTTATCAAATTTTTCTTCTGGATTAAATTGAATATTTACAAAATGCTTTTGCCCAGCCAATACTTGATTGACATAAAGAGGTAAGTATTGAATCGTTTGAGGTCCAAACACAAAATCAACATAAGGTGCTCTTTTAAAGATTTGATCGCCTTCTTGAGAAGCGACACAACCACCAACACCAATAATCAAATGAGGCTTTTCTTGTTTAACTTCTCTCCAGGTGCCGAGCAAAGAAAATACTTTTTCTTGTGCTTTTTCTCTAATAGAGCAAGTATTTAATAAAAGAATATCAGCTTCAGTAGGATCGGTTGTTAAAGTAAGCTTATGAGATTTACACAAAAGATGCGCCATTTTCTGAGAGTCATACTCATTCATTTGGCAACCCCAAGTTTCAATAAATAATTTGGTGAGCATGCACGTGATTTAAATTGATGATGATTGTCGCCATTTTAGCGACTTACAAGACAGAAAACTACGTTTTCTGCCCTGTTTTTATTAAATTATTTTTAAATGTAACTGGATCAAAAAAGCTTGGCAACCCATTCGGAAATAGCACCCCACTCCCTAAAAATTGTAAAAAGAACTTCAATCATAATTAAGATAATGACGACCACTTCCAATCTGGTTGAGTGTAAATGTTTATGTTCATTTGACAAAATATCATATAGCTCATGAACTCGATCTAATTTTCTATTTAAGATAGCAACCCTTGCTTGAATATCTAAATAATTAGACCCCATCAAATAAAATGGTTCGTATTTCGGGCGACGCCAGAAAAATTCTGGTGTATCGAGAATATCGCTATCTAAGTTCATAGAATCACGCTGAGCAAACAGCTCTCCCATTAACTTAGCCAGCTTTCTTCTTGATAAAGGGATGTGTCCTTTTGTCGCTAGCTCTTCAGGAAGATTTCTTGTTTTATCAATAGTCTTAGAGATTGAATGTTCAAAAGAGCTTAATTTGACTGATTGTGATAAAGCATGTGAGAAAGATAGTTTGATTAAAATATCTTCAGTTGGCAGAATCATCTCATCATTTTCTTCATCGATAAAAGCATCATCAGTTGGAGATGGGCTTATTGTGTAATAAGACACGTCCTTGAAAACTTCATCTGTTGGTTTTTTTTGAAAGCTTTTTACTAAATCAACTAGTTGATCATCCTCATCATCATTGAGCCCCCAGGTGACTATGCATCCATACGGGAAGAAAAAAGCATCACCTCTGAACTCTCTTTCCTCATCGACTTGCTCAATGTGAATGATATCATCATAAAATTTAGGTTCATAACCTTGAGTTCTAAGGTGCTTTGCTAACTCATCAATGTGATAAGCATTAGCACTGCATATTGATGTACAACGCATAATATCCAAAAATTTTTTTTTACCTCGATATTATTAAAGATAGTCAAAAAAAATGCAAGTGTAGTTATTCTACTTTATTGATTGATATAGATTTTTGTTTTTTGAAAAATAATTATCATTCTTTGTATCAGCATTAATAGATACGCAATTACTATTTAAGAATACTAAAATTTTAAAAAATTTATTCTTTTAAACAACTAATAGAGTGAATAATGATCACCATTTTTAATCAATAAGAATTGCTTAGAATCACTCACTAGACCATGTCCCAAAACTCCCGGGATCGTCAAAATTTCTTTTAAATTTTTCCAAAAAAAATCAATAGAACTTGATCCAAATTGCATAATCCAATTTCCTTTAAGACTATATTTATCGATAAAAAAAGCATGATACTGTTTTTTTAATAGCTCTCTTGCAATAATAGAGCTGGCCTCAGGTAGAATTTCTATATAACAAGGCTCATTCGAATAACCTGTAATAACTTTATCTTTCTCAACAATATTTAATACCTTTAAGGCGATAAGTCTTAATATATTTCTTTCAAGAATGCAGCCATCCGATCCAAATGAAATAGTTTTTTGCTCCGTTGCCCAATCTATTTGATCAATCATGAGTGGAAGATCTTGAGCTGACCGCCAAGACTGTACATAAAAACCAAGATTTTTAGCAAATTCAGATAAATCTTTTGAAGCGATAACAAGAACTGGTAATGAATTTTTTCGATGATGGGCTAATTCGCTAATAATATTTTTTAATTCTTCGCCATGCCCAAATCCAATATATTCATGCTCCATCAATAAATCGATTATTTTAATCATGACTAATTTTTCTTTGATTTAGTATAGTTATGATTATTCATAAATTGGATTTCAAAAAATGTCAAAAAATTATTGGTTATTTAAATCAGAGCCTGAAGAATACGCTATTGATAATTTATATCTGGATCATACCGCTCGATGGTTTGGTATTAGAAACTATCAAGCTCGTAATTATTTAAAAGAAACAAAAATTGGAGATTATGTTTTATTTTATCACTCTAGTTGTGCTGAGCCTGGAATTTATGGATTGATGATTATTGAAAGAGAATATTATCCAGACACAGATGCGCTGAATCCTTCATCGAAATATTTTGATCTTAAAAGTAATCTTGATCATAACAGATGGGGTTGCGTTGATGTTACTTTTAGAAAGAAATTCACACGCCCCATTCTTCTGAAAGATTTAAAAAAAACGTGTGAATTTGATGAATCACCTTTAACAAAAAAAGCATGTAGGTTATCTGTAATTCCTATAACTCAACAGCAATTTGAAAAGGTTTTAATGATGGGGAATTAAGAATTATTTTTCGATCGATCTTAAAAAATTTTTTTACCTTTGAAGCTTTTCCTTCAGCTCCAAAAGCCAAATATCTTTCGATACATATTTTTTTCATTGCATTCCTCGCAGCTCCTAGATATTCTCTAGGATCGTAACAGGTTGGTTTATTTTGAAAAAACTTTCTTATAGTTCCTGTCGTTGCTAGCCTTAAATCAGTATCTATATTAATTTTTCGAACTCCCATTTTGATAGCTTTTTGAATCGCATCTAAAGGGACCCCGTAAGTTTGAGAAAGAGCGCCTCCATATAAATTGATTTCATCAAGTAAATCCTGAGGCACTGACGAAGATCCGTGCATGACAAAATGTGTATTTGGCAAAGCTAAATGGAGCTCTTTTAATCGATCGAGAGCCAATACATCATCTGTTGGTGGTTTTTTAAATTTTGCAACACCATGTGATGTTCCTATTGCGATTGCTAATGCATCAATGTTAGTTTTTTTAACAAAATCAATTGCTTGGTCAACTGATGTGAGTAGTTGATTCCTGTCTAAAACCCCCTCTGCTCCACTGCCATCCTCTTTGTCTGCAGTAAGCGTCTCTAATGATCCTAAACAACCCAACTCTCCCTCAACTGACACTCCATATTGACTAGCGAGCTCAACAACTTGTCTGGTTACTTCTACATTATATTCATAGCTAGATGGTGTTTTCATATCTTCTTGTAAAGAGCCATCCATCATCACTGATGAAAACCCCATATTGATCGCTTCCTGACAAACCTTTAAAGAAGCTCCATGATCTTGGTGCAAACAAATTGGCAAGTGAGGATAAGCAGCAACCGCTGTATGTAATAAGCCTGATAAAAAATCTGTTCCTGCATATTTACGAGCACCTGCAGATGCTTGCAAGATGACAGGTGCATTGACTTCATGAGCAGCTTCAAGAATAGCTTGAACTTGTTCTAAATTATTAACATTAAAAGCAGGGAGTCCAAAATCATATTCCGCGGCAACATCCAATAAAGATTTCAAAGAGACTAAAGGCATAATCATATCTTGATGAGTAGTGATAGAATGAACAATAAAATATTTTTTTTAATTAATGAAGTAAAAACTAAAAATGTTTTTACTTCATTTTATTTTATTAGAGGCTTGGCTTTGAAGTTTTCGTTGATGGAACAGAATTCATTAAGCTCGGATCATCGCCTAATTCAGCGGCCTTCTGTTGTTTAAGAGCGACTGCCTTTGGGGTCCTAGCTTCAAGGCTTTTAATTGTGTGCTCTTTTAAATCACTAGCTATCTGCTGACAAAGCTCAATAGTACCTGTATCTTTAAAGTGAAAATTAAATTTCAAATTTTCTAGAGCGCTTTTATCATCCCCACATCTTTTTATTTCTATCAGCATTGCGTAATGCATCAAAGCAATATTTTTTTGTTGAGACTCGTCTAATAAGGAAGTATCAGGTAGCTTAAAGCCACTGAATGCTGAGTTTGCAGTAATTGTTGTGATTTTTGCTTGAATTGCACCCAAGGTTAATGAATCATCTCCGCTTTCAATTCTCCATGAACTCTTACCCTCTGAATTTGAGTAGTTAGCAAGATGTGGAACTCCAACTCCATCACTAAAAGTTATTTTTAAGGCTGCATGAGGATTAAATGAAGGAATTTTATCAAAATCATTTGCGGCATAAAAAGTGCTGCTCGGCGCTACTGCCTTAATTTTTTCCTCATCTGCAGGCTTCGTCATTAACTCTCCAGTTTTTTTTCTTAACTCGGCAGATGAATGCGCTGCTAAATTCGCGTATAAAAAACGCTCTTCTTCTTCATAACTGACGCTACCTATTTGATTATAGAAATCATGCACAAAAATATTATTAATCACATTACTGACTGCATGAAGGCCATAACCTATCGCATTTAAGATGAAGCCCGGGGATTGGTTTCCTAAGATTTTATCTAATTGTTGAGCAGGTATTTTAAATCCAATAGCTATTGACTCTAAAGCTAAAGATGCAACTGACCCGATAACTTTTGGCAATTGTACAGAAAAAACCTCAGCAATACCCAAAAGGATTATTGGAATATATGCCATTTTTGAAGCGCTTTTTAATTTTTTTGCATAAGATTTAAAAATGCTATTAAAATTATTTAAACTTTTCATAGTTAATGTTTTTTGATGATCGAAATAAAAATCTTGTTTGTGCTGAGAGTAGACAGTGAATCTATTTTTAAGAATTTTTGGTAAATTTATTAATCCCTTCCCTAAAACTTTTAAATTTTTTATTGATATTTTTTTTAATTTTGCAATATTTGCAACAGCTCCAATTAGACCTATCTGATTTAGTAAATTAACAATCGGTTGCAATAATCTTGGAATAAAAAGAGCGGCCTGAGGATCGAGAACTTTTATTTTCAATCCAAATACTTTAACACCTTTAAATAATAAAGCCCCAACTACAGCTGAAAAGGTACCTACTTTGATACCCTGCATTCCTGTTTCTGTTTTCTCCATTACTTTTTGAGTAGCTGAATTTTTCTCAAGAAGTTCTTTTTGAATTTCTTCGAAAAAACTCATCCTTGCAGATGATCTTTCGTAAATCGCCTTTAATTCGCTTGCATCCATCTTCATTAATCTTGAAGCGACAGCAGCTACAACTGATGTTCTATCTTTTCCTGATTCACAATGAATCGATCCATTGACATCGTCTGTTTTTTCAATCAGTGCATTTAGAATGCCTGCATAAAAATATCGTGGCGTTATTCCATCTCTTTCTTGGGCTTCATCATTTAAATACTCTCGAATCAATAAAGCTTTTAAAACATCGATTGGATCTGATCCCTTAGCTAAATCATCAGCGCGTTGAATGTTAAAAGCATCTTCCTCAATACCCAAATCTTCTGTTAACACCGTCTTTATTCGTGAAGATGTATAAGAAGCCTCAGTTCTTATTAATGCAACAGCATCTTGAACATTAGAGCCAATATTGACATGTTTAAATTCTATTTTTTGTAGCTTTTGATTAATATTTTCTAAAATAATCTCTGCAAAATAATCATATTTTTCTTTATTAAGTTCATATTTTTTATTTCCAGGATCCTTTGTTATATCCTCAAAAATCATGTTCAAAATATCCTCTTTCTTAAGTGGACTTTTTTGAGGTTTTTGAAGTTCATTTAAAATGATAGTTGCTTGATGCTCTGCTGTTAATTCATTATCTAAAGCTGATAATAAACTTGTAATAATTAATTTAGGACCAGCTCCTTTGACTTTTAAAAACTGGCTCATCGTCGCCAATCCTTCAATCGTCAATTCTTCGGTGGATTTCTTGCCATATTGATCAGCGCTAATTTTTGTTTTTACTTTATTATTAATCAAAGCTGCAGTTCTATAGATTTTTTCAGCCCCATCAACATATTCAAGATTTCTTAATAAGCCAGGAGCCGTGTCAAAAAATGAACTAGGATTAACATCAACGTTGATTGATTTTTTTTCACTGTGTTCTATACCTTCTTCTTCACCATCATGGGGAGTTAAACTGCTTCTTGATAGCAGATAAGAGGCAAGTCCTTCAAAATTTTTATAAAAAGATTGGATGCTATCAGGATTGTCTTTATGTTTAATTTTTTTAGCTTGATCTTGCTGTTCTGGTTCAATCCTTATTCCAAATTCAGTCACTAGTCCCTGTAATTTTTGAGTGACTTCTTTCTGGATTGAATTAAAATCATTATATTCTGTTAAATCTAAAGGCTTTATGCCAAAAGAAATTTCAGTGGTGCCCTCATCATCGGGTAGAGTGCTAATTGTTTGACTACTACTACTTAAATGTAAAGGCATATTTTTAGGAATAACAAAAGGAATCTTCTTTTTATCTTTAAATGTGAACTGTTTCTGATTCTCTCGACTGAAAAATGACTGCATAGCTTCATCGCTACTACCGCCAGCCTTCAAAGAAGGGTGCATGATTTCGTAAAAATATTTTTGATGAGGCGATAACTTACCTTCTTTTGAAATCAAATCTTGAGAATTGTAATAGTATAAACTAGTGATGAAATTTCTATGCGCAGGTAAAGATAAATCCAATCCCTGGGGTTTATAATAATCCGCAATTGATTTTAATAGAGTTAATGTCTGAGCTTTTCTTTGATATAATTTTTGAAAATTATCCTTGACAAGATCTATATTATCTCTTGAATCTTGGGCAGTTAGCATATTTATTCCTATTAAAAATATTCTCATTTGAAGCTTAGATTTAATTTAGTAATTTAACAAAATCATATTTTTTCTTTTTTTATTAATATATTGAGAGTATGGGTATATTTTAAGAAGTATCTCTTGAAATACTCCTCTTTCTATGGAATGATTGGCGATTATCATCTATTTATAGAGTTCTGTCTTGTCTTCTAAGTTATTGGGTTTATTATTCTTTTGTGGTTCTCTTCTTGTTTCAAATTTTAATGATGTCCTATTCAAGCTATTAGGCGAGCGGTTACCTTCAACTGAAATCACCTTTTTAAGATTTTTTTTCAGCACATTAATGCTTGGTGTGTATATCCTTTTTACTCGAACATCCATTAAAAGCTCTCGATTGCATATTCACTTATTAAGAGGTGCTCTTCTTTTTGCAGGAATGGCTATTTGGTGTTTAGGATTAAGTCTTGTGCCTCTAACTGACGCTATCGTGATTAATTTCACAATACCTATTTTTACCTTGATTCTAGCTCGAGTTATTTTGAAAGAACGATTTGATAGACAAAGATGGCTTGCAACCTTGATAGGCTTTGCTGGCGTTATATTTGTAACGCGCCCAACAAGTGCTGATTTCGATCCTGATTGTTTATTGCTCTTAATTTCAGCTGCTCTTTTTTCAAGCTGCGATATTTTAAATAAAATTTATGTTCATAAAGAGTCAACAATTAGCATGTTATTTTACACCGCGCTATTTACCTCATTAATTGGGGCATTTCCAGCTGCTTTAAATTGGGTAAATCCAACTTCATTTGAGCTGATGATTACATTTGGCTTAGGTTTTGGTGCTAACGCTATTCTTTATTTAATTTTAAAGGCATTTGAAAGAGTTGAGGCATCTGCTACGGCTCCATTTAGATATTTAGAATTAATTCTATCTGCAATTTCAGGATACGTCTTTTTCACAGAAATTCCGAAAGTATCTACATGGATAGGTGCTTTTCTGATTATTCCAGCAACTATTGGTCTTGTTTTACATGAATCAAAAAAGGAAAGAATCGCTGAAAAGCTAGATTAAAAGAAATACCCCTTTCAAAAAAAGGGGGAATCTACCCTGGAGGAATAAGTTTGAACCCTAGAGTTCAAGTGGGCGATCACAGTTTCACTTTTAGGCTTCTGATTTAAAATCAGCATGCACACCAGCAAAAGATTAGACCCCCTGTCATGTCGACATCGGCTCAAAATCCGCTCGACAGAATAGATTCCATATCAAAGCTCGTTCTTGCATTTTGCAAGAGATGTTTCAATCTTATCACAAAGATCTAAAAGATGCATCTTTTGAGTAAGATTATCTTTATTAGAACGATTATTTTGCAATTCTATGAATTTCATTGAAATTTTAACTAAAATACCCAAGTAAAGACGATCTTTATTCAGCGAGCCCTTCATTGAATATTCCCTCGAAAATTCTTCTATTAATTGAATAGCTTCATTTAATTTTAACTCTTCAGTGATATCTGAAGCTTGTAAATGATGCGTGACTCCAAAAAGTGTTATTTCGGCCATTAAGATCTGCTAACTTAATTGCTTTCTTATAATTTAGATTTTTAGAAATATTGTGCAAGTTAAGCTAGCAACTCTGCAAATTGATTGGTCATTTTTTTTATTGGAAATGTTAAGTAATTTAATAGCTCTCTAGACCACCTAGAAGCCAATGTCGCTGTAACAGCCCTAATCATTTGGCATCGATATGAAGTTAAATTTGTAAAGTTTTGAGCCCAAGAAAAATCTTTTTTACGACCAGGCCTTGATAAAAATTGATTGATTAAAGCTAATTCATAAATAGTTTGATTAAATCCCATAGCCGCAGCAGGATGAAATGATTTTGCAGCTAACCCAATTAACAAATAATTTGGTCCTGCTTGATTTTTTACATGGAAAGTTTTGAGATCAACAAGGGCTTCTTCTCTAAAACTTAAATTATCAATACAATAATCATTTGGCAAAATTCTTTGCAAATATTTAATAAATTCGTTTAAAGATTCCTGCTGTTTTTCAGTAACATGATGTGTCGCGCCAGTTATCACTAATGAGGATTGGGTTTCGCTTAAGGGTAATAATCCTATTAATAACTCTTCAGCTCCTATTTGATAGGCTGTTGTTGGTATTTTTTTCGATGAATGATTCATGGTTAAAACCCATGCTGACTGCTTAAAATCATGATAATTTTCAAATTCAAAATCTAACTCTTTTCTAACCATTGAGTTAATACCATCAGCGCCAATTAAATATCGAGTAAAAATCTCTTCTCCGGAAACTAAAAAAATCTTCCAACCACCTAAATAATCTTGAATTCTTACGACTCGACCTACTATTTTTGAAACATTTGATTCAATTTGAGACTCTAAAAGATTAATAAGATCTGAAATCATAATGTTTTTACCCAGAATAGGGACTCTTAATTTCTCAGCTTCTAAAATGCTGGAAATTTGATGTTGGTGCCTGAACTCAACTCTATTAATAACGGCTCCTCGATTTAAATCAATATCGAAATCAGCCAATCGACGTAATGAACCATAGCTCAAGCCAAGTGCTCGATCATAATAATCATGAGTTGTTGTTGCTATAGGAGTAATAATGCCAACATTATTAAAATGCTTGGCAAAAACATGCGCACTTAATAATCCTACAGGGCCAGAACCAATTACTAATACGTCAAAAGTTTTCATAAAATTTCATCCAGTGTTTTGGGAGCTGTCGTGATATTTTCAAAACCTGAAGATGTCACTAAAATATTATCTTCTATTCTGATACCCCAACCGTACTCTTCGAAATACAATCCAGGCTCTATCGTAATAACCATATTTTCCTCTAGAGGCATATCTTTTAATCTTGGCACTCCAAAACCATCATGCACATCTAAACCTAAATGATGACCAATGCTGTGAGGATAATATTTTTTTAAATCTTCTTGAATCACTTTTTCTAAAGAACCTTGAGCTATATTTAAATCTAATAAACCTTGTCCTAATAAATGCTGTGTTTTTTCTTGCAACTCTAAAAGAGTAACTCCCGGAGCTACCGAGGAAATAATTTTATTTTGTGTCTCCAAAACAAGATGATAAATTGATTTCAATAATCCATCAGGTTTTTTTAAAAAAAGCATTCTTGTTATATCAGAAGCATAATTATTCAGCTCGTACCCCGCATCAATTAAGACAACACTCTCACTGGCTAAACTTTGATCATTTTCATGATAATGCAAACAACATGCTCTTAGGCCTCCAGCAATGATTGGAGGATAAGCTTGAGATTTCAATCCTAAAGCACAACCTTCTGCGAGCCAAAAGCCTTCGATATCAATTTCATTTTTCCATTGATTTTTAGGCTGTTGATACATTTTTTGGTAAATACTTGATGAAAATTTATTGATCAAACGCATCGTTTCAATTTCTTCAGCGGATTTGAAGAGCCTTAATCCAGCAATAAGAGGTTGAATATTAATAAGATTATATTGTTGTGGCAAATGAGCTGCTATTTGAGGATGATGAAAGCCTATGAAGCTTACAACATCCTCACAAGCTTCTTTCATGATTTCAGTAATCTTTAAGCTCTCATCCCAAGAAATAATTTCATCATATTTTTGAATTTCAATTGAATTTTTTCTCAAAGCCCAGGAAGAATCCCATTTTCTTTTTGATTCCGGCGGATCTAGAATAATGAGTATTTTTTTTATTGAATTTTCATTTTTTATAAAAATAGCCACAAGATCGGGCTCTTGCAAGCCTGTTAAATAATAAAAATCTGAAGAGACTCTAAACTTATGATAAACATCACCATTTCTTAAAATCAATGTTCCAGCAGAAACTATTAATGCTGCTTTCTTTTCATTTAATTTTTCAAATAAAATGGCAATCCTTTTATCATATATATCCATATTAATGCTCAGCGTTTAAATTTTTATCAATATCATGATTCTTACTATAAATTATTTGAACATTTTCTTGTAGGTAAGCTAATAAAATTGATAATGAGTCTTTGTCATCTCCTGCATCATCCGCATCTAAATCAACTTGAGAAAATTGAGTAATTTCATTTAATATTTCTTGAACTGTTTGATCTTTAAATAATAAATCAGAAGGTGTTGCTGAACCAACGCCATATAAAAATCCTCGACACCAATCTGCAAATGCAGCTACTTGTTTTCTAAAAGGTGAATTTTCATTTGGCAGCACCAAAGTAATATCTTGAATTCCTTGAACAAGCTCCATATTTGTTATAAGAAAAAGATTTGATAATTCTGTTTGTTTTTCTGAAGGAATTTCATCCCATTCACAAACACCTTCTATGACTTTAGTCCATGATTTGAAACAAGGATCATTTTGAGTCGCAATAAATCCAGCCATCATTCCATGAAGCTCTGGCAAGCTCACTATCTGTCCATTTTCCTCAAAAAAAGAATTAAGAATTCCGTAATCTTTTTCATCTAAAATCATGATGAGCTCCATTTTTTTGAAAATTTCAGTCTAATTAAACGTTTTAAAGTTAATACCTTAAATACACTGACACATTAACAACATCTATAAATATAGGCAATATTTTTTTGAAATAATTTTTTTTATGTTCAATTTATTTAAGATAACTTACTTGTATTATGAAAAAACTCAAGTAAGATTTGAGTAAAATAATAAAAGTCCGATTCAATGATTGAATTAATTGGTGATAATTTACTTAATTTGTTAATTTCTTTGAAATTGCATCAAAAAAATATTTCTCATAAAATTCAAAAGCATCCCAAAATAACTCCCTCGATATCTCGCCCGGTAGCCTTAAATTTAAAATCTTTAGAATACTTAGATCTACCATCATCTTTATTTCATCCTTATCGTGAAATGATTGTTGGAACAACTAAAAACCCTGTGGAATTTTCAATTAATGCTCATGAATTTCAATTAAAATTACTTGGTGGTGTTACTTCAACTAATAAAATTTACGAACATTTGGAATCTAGACTAGCTCAAGTTAATCCTACTAAATTAAATCATTCCTTTGAAAATTTTATAAAAATTTCTTCAAGTAGTTTTTTTAAACCCTCTCATCAAATTCTTTTACTAGGGAATGCGCTAGAACTTGAGGTCTCAACAGATGCTGTATGGGCTGAAACTGCATTTCAATTATTTGCTTGGCCTGATATTTTGGGATTTATACCAATTGCGCCTCAAAAACATCAATTGATTTGGTCTTCAACTCAAAACTGGTCAAAAGAACTTTTATCTATTGATTTTCTTCAAAAGAAATTATCCCTGTTATTAGAAAAGACGATTATGGAAAAAGCGATGATTCTAAATATTAACGGCCCATCGCCTCTTCTTAGTTATCATGCTTCTCGATATATAGCAGATGATTTAGTTATCCTAGGAGATGCCGCCCATGGATTTCATCCTTTAGCTGGTCAAGGATTAAATCATGGCATTCGCGATTGTTACGAATTAATTAATTTATTAAAGTTAAATCCAAAGATGGATTCTTATTACCTCTCTAAAAAATTAGAAGCAGCCTGTTATTTACCAAACCAATTGATGAAAAGCTCCTGCGAATTTATGTCTAAAAAAGTCTTTTCAACGATATCACCTCTTGCTTTTAAAGCGTTTGAAAAATCAAGCTGGATAAAAAAATTTATCTTACCAATAGCTCAACATCAAGAATGGATAGATTGCCAAGAAAGATTTAAACTTTAATTAAAAATCTCATCTTCAATTTCTTTAAAATAATCTGCTAATGTCACAATAGCCATTGCATAATTAGTGGAGTGATTATATCTCGTAATAATATAGAAATTATGATACCCAATCCAATGATCTTCATTATCTAAATCCAAAACGCTAAAGTCATTTGAAACACTTGCTATAAGATTTTTACTATATTCAGGCTTAGGATTATTTTTTGAAGCAATTTTAAAATCAACTAAAATATCTCGTTGAATTGGCTGAGCTATAGGCTCATTGGATCTCCATCCATGTTTAGATAAATAATAAGCAGCAGATGTTAAGGCATCATTCATAGACATTAAATTAGCCGAAGTATTTTGATTTGAAGATTTAGCATAATTTTTATAGCTTGATGGCATGAATTGGCTGAACCCAAACGCACCAGCATATGAACCCTTTTGATCGGAAGGAAGATGTCCATCAATCACTAAATCTAAAAATGTTTTTAACTCACCTTGAAAATACTCAGCCCTTCTATAGTCACTGAAAGATAAAGTTTTCAATGCATCGCCAACACTCCAAGATCCTGCTCTTTTCCCGTAGTGAGATTCAAGGCCTATTAATGCTGTTAAAATTCTTGGTGGAACGCCATATTGCTCTTGCAGATTCCTTAGAAGGATGGCGTGCTCCGCCATAAATTTTTTTCCTTCTTCAATTCGATTTTTATCAATAACCAAATCTCGATATGAAGTCCAAGTCAATCTTTCAGCTGGCTTATTTATTAATTCGATGATTCTATCTTTTATTTCGTAAGACATTAATAATGATCTTACCTGCTCTTTTTTTTCTGCTGAGAATTGGTCAATAAAGCCATCTATATCTTTAGGCGCAGCGATAAGATAATTAAAAAAAAGACTCAAAATAAAAATAATATGTTTCATTAAAAATGATTCTAATAACAAACTGAGATCAACATAGCTGATCTCTAATCGTCATGCATTTTTAGAATCTATTCTTAAATGACAAATACAAAGAGATGATTAATCCAAAACTAAAAAAAACTGAAAGTAGATTTGTGCCTCCGCGACTGAAAAAAGGAAGTGGAACTCCTACAACTGGTAAGATACCTGTCACCATCCCTATATTAATAAATACATAAATAAACAAAGGCGCAGCAAGAGAAAATATAATTAATTGTGAGTAATAACTTTTTGTAGCAAGACAAATTTTCATCATTAAATAAGATAAATAAAAAAATAATGAAATAACAAAAATAGATCCTATAAAACCATGCTCTTCAGCAAATAAAGCAAAAGCAAAATCAGTATCATGCTCTGGTAAAAAATCATAATCGGCTTGAGTGTTAAAAAGAAATCCTTTGCCAAACCATTGTCCAGAACCTATTGCAATTTTTGATTGTAACACGTGATATCCTTGGCCAGTAGGATCTCTTTCAGGATTAATTAAAGTTAAAACTCTATCTCGTTGATACTGATGCAGATGATTCCATGCGAAAGGAAGAGTCATCAATCCGAAAAAAGCGGTGATAAAAAAATATTTTAATTTTATATCGCTAAGTAATAAAGGAAGTAATCCCGCGCTAATAACTAAAATAGCTGATCCTAAATCGGGCTGTTTTAGCACTAAAATAAAAGGAATTATATTAGATATTAAAACAGCTATCAGCATTTTCTTCTTACTTTCTTGCCGAAAAATATAAATAAGATGAGCACTCATTAAAGGTGTAAATATTTTTGCTAACTCTGATGGCTGCATTGTCAACGATCCAAGCTGAATCCATCTGGTAGCTCCTTTGACAGTTAATCCTTTAAACTCGACTAGAAATAAAAGAATAATTGATAAAAAATATCCAACAGGAATCAACCGCTCTAGGACATGCTCTTTAATACAAAAAGTTGAAAAAAAAGCAAAAAAAACAATAATTAATTTTAAAAAGTGATTTCTAAAAGCAGGCGTCCATCCCCCTAGGGCAGAATACTGATTTAAAAGTCCGATAATAAAAAGTATTGCAATACTTGCTATATAAATTGGTATTAATAGATTGTTTTTTCCATCAGTACTCATTTATTTCTCTTTATTATCTAATCAGCCTTCTTTGAAGTTTGTACTACAAATGGATCTAAGGTAGGCAACTCACCTTTTTGATATAATCCTTGTGCAAAATAATTTAATGCGCGACGGTACACGTCTTTCTTGAACGAAATAACGTGTCGTAAAGGATACCAATAAGGAACCCACATCCAACTTTGAAACTCTGGTTTATCACCTTGATCTAAATTGATACGGTTGTCATCATTAATCATTCTTAATAAATACCATTTTTGCTTCTGGCCAATACAGACGGGGTGGTTATCATGCCTAATAAGGCCGGCTGGTAATTTATACTTTAAAAATCCTGGTGTAGATGCCTCTATTCTAACATCAGCGGCTTCTAATCCTAACTCTTCATGAAGCTCGCGATAAAGAGCCTGGTAAAGTTTTTCACCTTGCTGAACGCCTCCTTGTGGGAATTGCCATGCATTCTGACCTTGCCTTTGAGCCCAAAGTACTTTATTATCTTGATTTATAAGAATAATTCCTATATTTAGCCGGTAGCCTTGACCATCTATAATATTTAAATTCTGAACTTTATGATTATTCACTCTACCCTCACTATAAAAAATCTGCTAAATTTTTAAAAAATCCTGGAGCCACAATTTGAGCTTAGCAATATTTGACCTAGATGACACGCTCACATTCAAAGATACTGAATCTTTGTGGCAGTCATTTTTAGTAGAAAAAAACATACTTTCCAAAGAAAATTTTACGGAAAAAACAGAATATTTTAAAAATACCTATATGGCTGGAACACTTGATTTTAATGAAGTTGTTCATTTTTCATTGCACAATATTCACGAGCTTAGCCTCGAAGATCAGTTAGCTTTGCAAGATGAATTCATTAACTCAGTACTCAGCAAAAATATCATACCACAAGCTGTCGAATTAGTGAGTAATCATTATGAACAAGGACATACAGTCCTTATCATTTCGGCTGGTCATGAATTTTTAATTAAGCCAGCTGTCAAATTTTTTAAGATACATGATGTTATTTGCACTGAACTACATAAGAAATCTTGTGGGGCTTATTCATCTTCGATTAAAGGCCTTCCTGTTTTTAGAGAGCAGAAGTTAATTAAACTGAAAGAATGGCTTCAAGTGTCAGACAAGAAATTTTCATGTACTTATTTTTACTCCGATTCATTTAATGATTTACCTTTACTTGAATATGTTGATATTCCTGTGGCCGTGAACCCATGCCCTAGATTAAAAAAACATGCTCAGACTAAAGGGTGGTCCATTATGGAATTAAAAGAAATCTATTATCAAAATGAAAATCGTTTTTAGGAAATAATTTTTTGATGTAGTGCCTTTATAGAGCGATTATAGCTCTATAAAAGTATTATACCTGTCCTACATGCGCAAATGTATCTGCGTGGTAGGAAGACCTCACAAAGGGGCCGCTCGCAACATTCTTAAACCCAAGCTCATATGCTTTTTTTTCTATGAACTTGAACTCATCAGGTGATACATAGCGCATCACGGGATAATGCTGAGGTGAGGGTTGTAAATATTGTCCTACAGTTAACCAATCGCAACCATGATCTACCAAATCTTTCATTAGCTCTATAACTTCATCTAATGTTTCACCTAGACCTAGCATAATTCCTGATTTTGTAGGAATGTTTGGATATAATTCTTTGAATTTTTTTATTAAATTAAGGGAGCAGTCATAATCACTGCCTGGTCTTACTGGCTTATAAAGCCTTTTAACAGTTTCCATATTATGATTGAAAACATCAGGTAAAAATTGACCTAAAGTATTAAGAGCAATTTCTTGTCTTTTTCTAAAATCAGGCACCAGTATTTCTATTTTTAACTCAGGCAATAACGATCGAGCCTCTTTAATACAGGATGAAAAATGGGCAGCACCTCCATCAACCAAATCATCACGATCAACAGAAGTAATAACTACATATTGTAATTTCATTTCACTAATTGTCTTCGCAAGTCTTTTGGGTTCATCAATATCTAATGGATCTGGTTTACCATGCTGAACATCGCAAAAAGAACATCTTCGAGTGCATTTATCACCCATAATCATGAATGTTGCAACGCCCTTCCCAAAACATTCTATAAGATTAGGACAGCTGGCTTCCTCACAAACTGTGACCAACTGGTTCGATCTTAAAACTTGTTTTAAATGAATGATAGAATCATTTTGAGAAACTTTTATTTTTAACCAATCAGGTTTAGGTAATTTTTCAACTTCTGGCCAAAATTGAACTTGGCGATGATGTTTCATTTTTTCATATGATTTTTTATTTTTTTCATCATGAATGGTAATACTCACGAACAACCTCCTGTGATCTAAATGAAAACAATCTGATTAATTCTTTCTTTACATCCTGAATACTGATAAAAATACCATGATCATAAATAGATGTTAGAACTAAAGAATCATCTCCACATGAAATTAATGATTTTTGAGGAATTAATGAACAGGCTATGTTCAAACTGAATCCATGATAAACCCATCCTCGACTCACTCTCAAACCAATTGATGCGATCTTTCCTCTGTTTGTATAAACGCCTGGAGCCCCATCTTTTCTAAAAGAATCAATCCCTACCGATGCTAAAAAATCAATAATTACTTGTTCTAAAATTCTAACATAGGTATGAACTGAAAATTCTTTCAATTGAAATATCGGATAGAATACGAGCTGACCAGGCAAATGTAAGGTTGTTAATCCGCCTCTAGTTGACCGGGCAAGATGTATTGAAGAATCAATCACATCATCGATTGTTGCTTTTATTCCTAAAGTAATTACTATTGGATGCTCGCCAACCCATATCGTTGGATAATTTTTTTGAGTAATATGGTTTTTCATTTGATCTTGAATTTCAAGGTAAGATTCAATCCCAAAATCTCTGATATCCCAAATGAAATTATTATACATAAGATTTATTTTTAGATTTTATTTCTTGATTTATATATTTATTTTTTCTTTTTTCATATAAATTAAATAATAAATTTCCCATTTCATAATGATCTGGCATCTGTGTTTCATTAATTTGGTTAATCATGACAATTTGAGATAAAGAAGCTGTTAAAAAAACTTCATCTGCAGAAAAAAGATCATTAATTGTTAAGGAGCATTCTTGTACCTCTAATCCATACTCTCTAGCTTCTTCCAAGAGTATTTGTCTAGTGACTCCATTCAAGATGTATTGATTAGCCTCCGGTGTTTTTAGGCAACCATTTTTCACAAGAAATAAATTAGCTTGTGCAGCCTCATTTAAAATGGAATCACGATGAAAAATAACTTTCTGATACCCTTTTTGAGCAGCTATTTGAGAAGCTTGAACATTTGCTAATAAACTTGTTATTTTTAAATGACATTTTGCCCATCGAGGATCTTCCATTATCATGGCATTGGCGACCCCAGGCTCTTTAGGTCGAATCCAAGGCATTGCAATGATCATGATTGTTGAATCAGTTGCGGTTGGTAAATGATCCCGAATAATATCAATCCCTCGTGTAATATGAACATAAACCGCTGCATCGTCGAGATTATTTAGTTCTAATAGCTGATTAATAATATCTTTGAGATTTATCGATAAAGATGGAAACCCACAATCTTGAATTTGCTGATTAATTCTTTTTTCATGCCTTTCATAGAAAATAGGAATTCTATCTTGGCAAGCTAGGGTTGTATACATACCCTCTCCAAAAATAAATCCTCTATCTAATGGTGATATTTTTATATCATTAAAGGGCATAAATTGATCACGATAATACGCGATTGGAGCAACACCTGTTAATTTCATCTTACATCCTTTTCATCATTGATCTTCGGAAAAATTCTGGTTATGAAAATTGATAATTTATCAATCACTCTTGAAAAAGCGCCTCCTTTTTTCACAGAAGTTGATGCATATACCGGCTCCTGATGAATAATTTCATCCCCTAGATAAATTCGAACCGAGCCTAGCTGTTGATCTGTTTTTATTGGTGCTATTAATTTTTCTTTTATATATAAATCGGCTTTTAAATTTTTTTGTTGGTGCGCAGGGACTGAAACATAAATATCTTGATTGACTTTGATTTCAACATTTTTTCTATCACCAAACCATACTTTTTCAGTTGTTAATGGAATGGCAGCTTCATGTAATTTCACGGATTCAAAAAATCTAAACCCATAGGAAAGAAGTCTTATTGACTCAAAAGTTCTTGTTTTATCAGAGTCAGTTCCCATGACAATGGAAATAAGTCTTGTATTATCTTTAATTGCTGATGCAGCTAAACAATAGCCAGCTGTATCAGTGTATCCTGTTTTAATACCATCAACAAAAGGGTTTTCCCACAATAATCTATTTCTATTGGGTTGATCGATATTATTATATTTAAATGATTTTTGAGAATAAAGATGATAAGAGTCTGGAAATTCTTTGATTAAAGCCCTGGCTAAAATAGCCATATCATAAGCCGAAGTAACATGTCCTTCCTCTAATAATCCTGTTGCATTTTTAAAACAAGAATCATTCATTCCTAAGTTTTTTGCATGAAAATTCATTAATTGCGCAAATGTTTCTTCATTACCACCTAAATGCTCAGCAAGAGCTATTGAAGCATCATTTCCAGACTGAATAATAATGCCTTTAATAATTTGATCTAAAGGAACATAAGTATTTTGCTCGACATACATTCTAGAACCCTGGGCATTTCTAGCTTTAGCTGAAATATAAATATTGTCTGTTAATTGAACGCGTCCATTCGCTAAATCATAATCTAATGCATACATAGTCATCATTTTAGTTAAAGAAGCTGGCTCTACTTTTTGATGCATATTTGATGAAGCAATGATTTGCCCGGAATTATAATCCATTAAAACATATGATGTAGCTTTAATATCGGGAGGTGTTGGGACTGTCAAACCAAAGACAGGAGCCGACATCATGGTCAGCATACAGAAAATATATGTTTGAAAAATCTTTTGGTAGACCATTGAAGCCATACTCCTCTATTAAAAAATAATCAAGATACTAATTAAAGAGGATACTCTCGACTATCTGATTAATCAATCAAATTAGATTTAAGAAAAAAATTTTTGTCATCAAACTTAATCTAGAAAATTCTATTTCAACTATTTAGTCTATAAAAAAATTAATATGCAAAATATGAAGAATTATCAAAATAAAAAGATTCACATTTTAGGCTCCTCAGGAACATTAATGAGTGGATTGTGTAGACTTGGATCAGCAGCTGGTTTGTCTGTCACAGGATCTGACAATTCATTTAATCCTCCTTTGGGGCATCAGCTTGATAATTGTTTTAAATATCCTTTAGAAGATCCGATTTGGAAAGAATCTGACATTATTGTTGTCGGAAATAAATTCTCAAGAAACGATCCTTTGATTCAAGAAATTATGCTGCATGGCAAAAAAATTATTTCCTGTATGGAATTTCTTGAGCCATTTTTAGCAAATAAAAAAGTTATTGCAATTGGTGGAACTCATGGAAAATCAACGACCTCTAGTTTAGTGGCTTGGATTTTAGATCAAAATGGATTTAATCCATCATTTTTGATTGGCGGCTATGCTAAAAACTTTAAAACAAACGCGCGATACTCCGACAGTGAATATTTTGTTTTAGAAGCCGATGAATATGATACTTCTTTTTTCGATAAAACATCTAAAATAGCGCATTTATGGCCACATTATTTATTATTAAATACTATCGAATTTGATCATGGAGATATTTTTAAATCATTTTCCGACATAGAAGATGTTTTTAATATCTGTTTAAAAAAAGTTTCTCCTCAAGGTGCTGTTTTTAGCGTCCCTCAAGAAAAATTTTCTCCTATTATTCCAAATAATCTTAAATTTAATGAAATTAGTCATATTATCAATAAAATAAAAAAAACAACTGAGAACATCTACTTGTACGAAGATGAGATGATTACATGGCCTCTTTTAACAAAGACAAATAATTTAAATTTAGCTCTGGCCGTTTCATTAGCCATAGATTTAAAAATCTCAACAAAAAATATTTTTAAATCCGTCAATTCTTTTACAGGGGTAGCTAGAAGAGCTGAAAAAATCAAAATTGATGATCTTGAATTCTGGCATGATTTCGGTCATCACCCTTCGGCGATTAAAAAGACATTGGATGCACTTAATGATTTTAATTCTAAATTTTATGTATGGATTGAAAAAGCATCAAACTCAATGAAGCAAGGTATTTTCGATCAGGAGTTAATTGATTTAGAAGGGGAATTTGAAAAAATGAAATTTTTTTATTATCAAAAAAATATTGTTAATACTGATCTTAACTTTTTAACTCTTGAAAATTTTGTAAAAACTTGCAAAAAAGATGGTTATTGCGGCATTCTATTTTCAAATAATCCATCAACCTGGCCTCAAATATTATGCGAATTTTCTATGCCCAATCAGGAGGAGTAACTTCTGTTATCAATACAACCCTCGCCTCTTTAATTAAAAAAGCCAGGGAGAAAAATGATGAGGTTCTGATTGGTATTAACGGGATTAAAGGAGCGCTCGAAGGTAAATTTTTTAATACCGAATATCTTTCAGAAGAGGATATTAATTTAATTAAAGAAACACCCGGTGGATCTTTTGGATCGTGTCGCTATAAATTAAAAGAAGAAGATCTACCAGTCATCGATAATTTTTTTTCAGCAAATAAAATAGATGCGTTTGTTTATCATGGGGGAAATGATTCTCAAGACACAACATTAAAAATATCTAAATATCTTTCTGCTAAAGGAAGAGACATTCTTTGCTTAGGCCTGCCCAAAACTATCGATAACGATCTTAATGGTACGGATATTTCACCAGGATTTTCATCTTCTGCTAGATTTTTAAATTTAGCATTAAGGCAGACATGTTTAGATGTTCGATCAATGTGTAACGACTCTACTAAGGTTTTTATTATAGAAACAATGGGCCGTCATACTGGTTGGCTAGCTGCAAGCTGCGGTGTTGCTCATACGCCTAACTTTCCAGGCCCTCATCTTTTACTAATACCAGAAATAAAGCATGATTCTTTTAAAATAATTGAGAAGATAAAAGAGAATGTTAAAATTTTTGGATTTTGTGCAATCGCTATTAGTGAAGGCTATCAACCCGATTTAAGTAATAAAGATTCATTCGGACACGGCCAGTTAAGTAATAGCGGTCAAAAACTCTATTCACTTGTTAAGGAGAATCTTGGATTTAAAACACATCTAGCCATACCAGATTACCTGCAAAGAAGCTTTTACACCCAAGCATCAGACCTTGATAAAAAAATTTCCACTCAAATTGCTGAAAAAGCAATAGAGAATCTACATCACGGAGTATCTGATAAAATGATTGCAATTAAGATCAATCAATATTCACCGCTTATATATGAAATTTTAACTATTAATTTAGATGATGTAGCGAATAAAGAAAAGTTTGTGCCTCGTGATTATCTTGATGAAGAAGGTTTTCATTTATCACCTAAAGGTCGAGATTATTTTGAAGCATTGCTCAGGCAAGAGAATGGTATGATTTTCCCTAAATTCTGGCCTCATTTTCTAAATCAAAAAACTATTGCCGAGACTCCACAATTGCCTCACCACGCTCAATTTTTAGATCTTTAATGGGACCACTGACTTTAAGATGTTTTTTACTCATCTTAGTGATTTCATCGCCCATTAAATAATGCACTCCAGCCATCACAATACTGGCTGGGATACCACCTAAAATTAATGCGGCAGTTGGTAAGGCCCCTGTGACCTGAGGGTACGCAATAACATCAGCATCCATATATTTTGAAGAAAAGTCATAATATCCTGTTATATCAAATTCTGTTGCACCAGACTTTACAATCACTGAATCAAAAAAAACTTTTTGTTGATGAAACGATAATTTTCCTTTCAAAGAATCAACGGGAAGGCCATCATGCACAAGAGATTTAGCTTGTGATTTAGAAAAAACAAAGCCCGATAAAACATTTAAGAATTTTAAAGAATCTACATTCAAGTGATGAATAAAAATTTCTTCTACATTGATATCGATAGAGCCTTCCATATCATTTGTATTTTTATTATGTAAAAAATCATTGAAAACAATATCTAATTTCCCATCGCTAACATATTTATTATTTAATATCTTATTAATCAAAAGATCGCTTTGATCAATATGTACAATTCCATTTGCTTTTGTAAAATCTTCAGAATCATTAATCATTGACTTGAGATTCCAGTGATTGTTTTTAATATTCAAATCATATCTTTTTTCATAATCATCAGATTGAGTGGTGATGTTTAATTGCCCAATATTAAAATCTTTCCAGGCAGCATTTTTACACTCTAAACTAATTAATTTTGAGTTAGATATTTTTTCGTCTGTTTTAAATTTTTTATAATTTTTAGAAAGCCAGTGAAAATCAAGTTTATCCAATAGAAGATCCATCTCTTTTTGAGAGTTTTTCATAATCCCTTTTAATGGTTCACTGTTAATATCAATAAATGTATCATCATCATTTTTATAAATTTGAGTTTGAAAAACAGTATCCCCAATCTTAACTGAAGGGATATCTCCTTTGACTGATTTAATATTAAAAAAATTAGAAAAATTACTTTTTTTATCTGAAATTAATTTTGTAACATCTAAATAATCTGCTGAAAAATCTAGATCGCAATTTTTTTCATGGCAATTTAAAGAAAAGAAATTGTTATTCTTTCCTTGTGCTTTTACTTCAATATTATCTTGATCTTTTAAAAAATTAATTGAGCACTTTTCAAGAGAAGGAATATTTTTTAATCTGTATCCATTTAAATTGATACTGGCTGTGATTTGATTATTTGATATTTGAGATTCAACTTTTAATGGGCCAAAATCAGCATATTCTTCTATGTAAGAATCTTGCGAAAAATTTAAGTCGCAATCAGCTTTAATGTTTATATCTTCATTTTTATTTTGATTAAAAATACAGTAGTAATTCGAATGATCAATTTGACCAGAAACTTCTAAGCTATATAAATCTGGTGTTATTCTTATACTAGATTTTGAAATGATATTTTTTTTAGAATCATCATCTAAGATAGATTTTGAATTAAAATTAACATAATCCTGATCGATATATAATTTATTTTTAAATTTCATTAATTCAGATTTAATATGATGCTCTTTCAAATAAGAAATTCTTTGAGTGTATAAATTAGAATCAAACTTAGCGATAGTTACAGATGGCGTGTCAATTAAATCAAAATCATAAATATCAACATACTCACTACGAATAAGATCGGACTTTACAATAATATCATCGCTATTAATTTGAATATTAAAATCCCCATTCACTGATTGATTCTGGATAATTAGATTGGCTTTATTTAATTCAATATCAATGCTTTTTTTATCAAAATCATAATTAAATCGATTTAAAATTGAAGAGGCTATCAATCCATTAATCAAGTCATGCTTTGGGTGACTCAAAAAAATATTATTAATTAAAAAATCTCCATCAAACGAAATATTCTTATCATTTATTTTAAAAACACCTGATAAATTGTTTTTATCGTCTAAGTATTTTATTTCTGGGAATGATTTAGAAAATTTATAAATATTGCCTTCTTTTTTTTCTTTTAAAATAAAGTTTTCTTTTTCAGATGTAACTTCAAAAGTAATATCTTTTTTTATTTTTTCATTTTTAAAAAATAATGATTTAATATCCATCGAAAAAGATTGGCTCTTATTTTTTTCAAGAAAAAAATCACTTAACTCTAAAAAATTCCCATAAGGATCTTGATAGGATAACGAATTACCGCGGCATGAAATTTCTTGATCAAACTGACAAACAAGATCTCCGGTTAAATAATTATTAAAGTGATCAAAAATAATAAAAATATTATTTTCTTTTTTCTCTAGAAAAATTTTTGTTTGATCGATCCCAGTTATTTTTAAAGAATTTCTTTCAAATTCAATATGGTAATTTTGGTTTAAAAAATGAACATCGTATTTTTTTAAATCATCAGAGGTTGCACTAAACTCAACCCCATGATAATCGGCTTCTAATGAGTAGAGATTGTTAAACATCTTCAATTCAACTGCATTAATAACTTGATTATTTAAATAAAGTTTTTCAATATAAATTTTATTCAAGGCCCCGAAAACCTTTAAACTATCTATATATTGAATCTTACTTTTTTTTGAATTTTCTATTAATTTTAAAGACTTAATAGAAACGGATGGTTTTATTGATCTTTCCCAATAAATTTGAGGAGATTCAATTTCTATAGAACCCAGGATTATTTTTTTTTCACTTAAAGACTTATTTAATAAAGTAAAAATGGAAATAAATAATATTGAAATGATTAAAAAATTCCTGAACTTCATTTTTAGCCTATTAATTTTATTCTAAATAGCTCCAGGAATAATTTCATAATCTCCCGGACTTAAATCCATATCAACTTTTAGTATGAGCTCACTTTCATATTTTGCTAATTCTTGATCTAAAAACTTAATATTGTTTTTTAAAAAAAATGAAAGCTTTTCATGCGCAACTACAGTGATTTTTTTTCCTGGATTTTTTTTAATCATATTTAAAATCTTGGTAGCAATTTCTACGCTCAACGTATGATTGTTTTTAATCGATCCTAAACCATGGCAGCAAGGGCATTTTTCGTAAAATTGCTTCTGATTAGATTCGCTGGTTCGTTTGCGAGTCATTTGAACTAAACCAACTTCTGAAAATGGTAAAATGCAAATCGGCATCGAATCTATCTTCATTTTTTCTTTTAATTTATTAAGAACTAATTCCTGATTCTCTTTGGACTTCATATCAATAAAATCAATAATAATTAGTCCGCCTAAGTTTCTTAAAATGATTTGATTAGCGATGATGTCAACTGCTTCAAGATTTGTTTTTAATACTGTTTGCTCATGATTTTTTTTACCCACGAAACTCCCAGTGTTAATATCGATGGTCGTCATAGACTCAGTTTCTTCTATTATTACTGAACCACCTGATTTTAAATCGATTTCTTTTGAGAGTGAACTTTTCAATTGAGATAAAATATCATATTTAGAAAAAACTGGCGATTCTACCAATTCAACCAAATTATCAACCTGATGATCTTTATTCTCAATAAATTTTTTTAAAAAATTTTCTATATTATTCTTCAAAAGATCTGAATCCACAAAAATTTTGTCTATTTTATTTTTTGCAAAATCCCTAAGAACTCTCAATGGTAATTCTAATTCTTCCAAAAGTAAGGCTGATGAATTTTTTACTTCAATCATCCCTTCTTGCACTTTTTGCCAACAATTTTTTAGATACAAACAATCTGATAAAAAACTTTCTTCCGATTGGTATTCAGCAACTGTTCTGGCTAATAATCCTTTTAATGGAAGATTTTCTAAAATTCTTACCAATCGGGCTCGCTCATCTTCATCTTGAATCTTTTGAGAAATTCCATTATTTAGCTGATATGGCTTATAGACTAAATGAGTTGATGCAATACTAATTTCAGTTGTTAATCTAGCACCTTTATCACTAATTGGATCTTTAATCACTTGAACAAGCAACCTTTGTCCTTGATGCAAAATTTTTGTAATAGAATCAATCTCAGGGCCCGTAATTTGAATATCTTTAAAATGTAAAAAAGCTGTTCTTGATAGGCCTATCTCTATAAAAGCGCACTCCATTCCTGGCAATACTCGCATAACTGTGCCAAGGTAGATATTACCTACAATAGATTTTTCGGATAACACCTCCGAATAAAAATGAATTAATCGTTGGTTATTAGTAATAGCAACTTGTTGTTGCCCTAAAAGTGAAGATACTATTATTTCGTACATTGATTTTTCTTACAGATACGTCTGTATCTTGTCCTATAGTTGAATGAATTATTTTTTATAATTAAATGCCTCCTTTATTTTATCTTCAAAAAAAGAAAACAACAATTTTATTAATGGCGAGTAATAATAACGATATCTTTCTTTTCTAGATACTGATAATCTTTTATTTTCACAAAAATAAATAAAAATATATTATTTATACAAATAAAATCAATAAATAAGTGAAGTTCCATTCCCGCAAAGAGAAGAACCATATAAGTATTAAAAAATAAAGCTATTTTGAAATATCTAGCTTTAAGAGAATCTAAAACAAAAGATTTTTGAAAATCAACAAGTAAAAAAAGGAAAATAAATAATAAAACTAACTGATAATAGTAAAATCGATTCCATATTAATAAAAATAAAATTACTAAGATCCCTTCAAGTAAATCTAAACGATCTTTATAGGCTTTAGCACAAAAGTAAGCCTCGACTATTAACAAACCTCCTGAAAATATAGAATTTAACAAAATATCAATTAGTACTATTAACATCATTTAATATTTTTCTCTTCAGGTTTGTATAAAATCGCGTAACCTATGTTTTTAAACTCTTCTAATGGTTGCGCATAAAAAACCTTTCCATGTAATGAATCGATGGTATTAATAATTTTTGCTACAGGATAAAATGGGGGATAATGAGGATCACAGCCTAACGTGATTAAAACATCCCCAATCTTAACAGTTCCAGAATAATCTTTACCTTCTAATAATCCATTATTTCCCTCAATAATCATAACATTTGAATTATTTTCAATAGTGACAGGTAATTGAACCCTGGAAGAAGTGAGTGGTGTTAATCGATAATAGCCTTGGCCTGCATATTCAGCACGCCCTACAATACCCTTAGGGCCGACAACTATCAGAGATTTTTCATCTATGTTGGTTGAAGTTTTCCCCCAATATTCAAGATGCTTTGATCTTAAGACATTAGAGTAAATTGAGATTGGAATAAATTCATTTGGACTTAATCTATACAAACTAACTGTTTTTTGCAAAGATTGGTGTTGTTGGAAATTTCTCTCTAGAAAATTTTTCCATGTTTTTTCAAGCTCTTTTTCATCCAAATACTGCGATTTTTTTAAATGCTCAAATCTTACAGAAAATGGGCTAAAAAAAAGCCTGATTCCATAATTTGCAGTCAGAAGCCCGACTGCAAACAAGAAAAAATTTAAAAGATCTTTACGCTGAAATCGCCTAATCATTGCCAGGAAAGTAAATCTAGCTCTGAATTATCCATCATTTCCAATGCACGACCACCACCGATCGCAACACATTTTAATGGATCTTGCGCAATATGAACGGGCAATCCTGTTTCTTCGTGAAGTAATTTATCGATATGCTTTAATAAAGCACCTCCACCTGTCATCACTAAACCTTTTTCTGAAATATCTGCAGCTAGCTCTGGTGGAGCTTGCTCTAAAGCCGCTCTAACAGCGCCAACAATACCAGATAAAGGCTCTTGTAATGCCTCTAAGATTTCATTGGAATTCAAGATGAAAGAACGTGGGACGCCTTCTGCTAAATTTCTACCCCTTACTTCAATTTCTTGAACATTAGGATCTGGATATGCACTACCTATTTCTTTTTTTATTCTTTCAGCGGTAGCCTCACCGATTAAGCTTCCATAATTTCTTCGAACATAATTAATAATAGCCTCATCAAATCGATCACCACCGATTCTTACGGATGCCGCATACACAATACCGTTCAATGAAATAATAGCGACTTCGGTAGTTCCTCCTCCGATATCCACAACCATTGATCCGGCAGCCTGATCTACTGGTAAGCCAGCACCAATCGCTGCAGCCATAGGCTCTTCAATTAAGTAAACCTCGCGGGCACCAGCTCCTAATACAGACTCTCTGATAGCACGTCGTTCAACTTGAGTGGATCCGCAAGGTACGCAAACTAGCACTCTTGGAGATGGCCTAAAAAATCTAGACGAATGAACTTTATGTATAAAATATTGCAGCATTTTTTCTGTTACATGAAAATCTGCAATTACTCCATCTTTTAGTGGTCGAATAGCACTGATGTTGCTAGGGGTTCTACCCAGCATTCTTTTTGCTTCTTCTCCTACTGCTGCGACTTTTTTTTGCTGAGAAGATGCTGGATCTAACCTTAAGGCTACAACTGAAGGCTCATCTAAAACAATTCCTTCTCCACGAACATAAATCAGCGTATTCGCTGTCCCTAAATCAATTGATAAATCGTTTGAAAAAAAACCTCTAAAAAATTTCATACCCACCCCCTGGGCTACATCAATCACAATTAATAGTTTGATGCCTAACTATTAAATTTCCTTGTCAACATTATAAGAAACTTTAGCTTTTTATTTTAAAAATGAAAAGCTATACATTTTAAAATGAAAAAATTCAGCCTTTGTCTACAACTTAATCATTTTTCATTTCGATGTCCATATTTATAAACAAATTCAAAGAGAAATCTTTTTAGAACTCTTGCGCTGACTAGGGGGGGCTCATGTATAGTATGTCCATATACTTTACAAAGGTTTATAAAGATGTCTATAGATAGAACTACGCTAGAAAAATTATCTGTGCTTGCAAAAATCGAACTTCAGGAAAAAGAAATTCCTTTTTACCTTGAGTCGTTCAATAAGTTATTGAGCGCATTAAAAGAATTGCAAAAAGTCGATGTATCAACCGTTCCATTAAATACGAAACTATCATCAGATCGAAGCCAATATCTTCGTGATGATATTATTACTGAGCATCCAAATCCTACAAATTTTCAACAATGTGCTCCAAAAACATTACAAAATTTTTATCTAGTACCTAAAGTGATTGAAGGGGATAAATAATCATGACTGAATGGCATTTAAAATCAATTACAGAATTATCATCTGCTTTAAAAAATAAAAAGGTTACCTCCATTGAACTCACTGAACATTTTTTGAAAAGAATTCAGGAATTTAACCCATCTTTAAATTGTTATATTGAAGTCACAGCCGATCTTGCTAGAAAGCAAGCTAAAGAAGCTGATATCAGAATTGCAAATGGGACGGCAACACCTTTAACTGGGATTCCTTATGCGCACAAAGACATTTTTTGTACTCAAGGTGTCAGAACAACTTGTGGCTCAAAAATGCTATCAAATTTTATTGCGCCCTATGATGCGACAGTCACTACAAAATTAAATAGCGATCATGGCATGGTCATGCTTGGCAAGACAAATATGGATGAATTTGCGATGGGCTCTTCGAATGAGCATTCTTTTTTTGGTCCATGCAAAAACCCATATGACTTAAAAAGAGCTCCAGGCGGCTCCAGTGGTGGAAGCGCTTCAGCTGTTGCGGCCGGACTTGCTCCTTTTGCAACAGGAACAGATACTGGAGGATCGATAAGACAGCCTGCTAGTTTTTGTAATCTTGTAGGAATAAAACCAACTTATGGTCGAATTTCTCGTTATGGCATGATTGCGTTTGCTTCAAGCCTTGATCAAGCAGGGCCTCTGACTCAAACTGTTGCTGATGCGGCGCTTGCCCTTCAAGCAATGTCAGGCTTTGATGAGAAAGACTCAACAAGTATTGATACAGTTGTTCCTGATTATTTTAATCTTCTTGAAAAAGGCCCTTCCTCTTTTAATGTTGGTGTGCCTCGTTCTTTTTTTGAAGCAATGGACTTACCATCCCAGCAAGAGTTTCAAAAAATTCTTGATAGCATTACAGCATCTGGAGGAACTGTTGAATTTTTCGATTTAGATATTAAAGACTATGTCATTCCAACTTATTATATTATTGCTCCAGCAGAAGCTTCTTCTAATCTAGCTCGATATGATGGTGTTCGTTATGGCTATCGCTCAGAAAATGCAAAAAATCTTAATGAGCTCTATATGAAAACCAGAGGCGAAGGATTTGGTGCTGAAGTTAAAAGAAGAATATTAATGGGAACTTATGTTCTATCTTCTGGTTACTATGATGCTTTTTATCAGCAAGCTCAAAGGGTTAGATCTCTTGTTACTGAAAAATTTAAAGAGGCCTTCACTCGTTATCATGCGATTGCAACTCCGACAACACTTTCAGAGGCTTTTGAATTAGGCTCTCATGATAACGATCCTGTCGCAATGTACTACTCTGATTTATGCACTGTTTCAGTAAACTTAGCAGATCTTCCTGCTATTAGTTTACCTTTGATGTTAAGAAATGGTCTCCCATTTGGTTTTCAGTTAATCGGAAATCATTTTGACGAACTTACACTTTTACAATTAGCTCACAAATTAGAAAAATTACATCCATGGGCTCATCGTCACTCACAAATCAAAGAAAGGAATTAATTTATGTTTGAACCTGTCATTGGACTTGAAGTTCATATTCAACTCAATACTAAATCTAAATTATTTTCAGGAGCAGGAACACTCTTTGGGCAATCACCTAACTCTCAAGCTTGCGCTGTTGATCTAGCTCTTCCTGGAGTTTTGCCAGTCTTAAATAAAGAAGCTGTTCATCAAGCAATTAAATTTGGATTAGCTATTGATGCTTCGATTAATAAAACAAATATTTTTGCTAGAAAAAATTACTTCTACCCTGATTTGCCAAAAGGATATCAAATTTCTCAATATGACTATCCAATTGTACATGATGGAAAATTAAGTTTTGACGTTAATGGCACTGAAAAAACGGTGAATATTGTTAGAGCACACCTTGAAGAAGATGCTGGGAAATCAATTCATGATTTACTCAGCGATCAATCAGCAATCGATCTCAACAGAGCTGGATGTCCTTTACTTGAAATCGTTACAGCACCAGAATTGTATTCTACAGATGAAGTTATTTCTTATTTGAAAACACTTCATCAACTCGTAAGACATTTAGATATTTGCGATGGAAATATGCAAGAAGGCTCTTTTAGAGTCGATGTGAACGTATCTTTAAAACCAAAAGGATCTCCTGTTTTAGGAACTCGATGTGAAATTAAAAACATTAATTCTTTTAGATTTATAGAAAAAGCCCTTGAGTATGAGATGGAACGCCAAGCTATGTTATTACAAACAGGCCAACCAGTTATCCAGCAAACGCGATTATTCCAGGAATCCACTGGTAAAACTATTCCGATGAGAGATAAAGAAGATGCTCAAGATTACAGATACTTTCCATGTCCAGATTTACATCCAGTAAAAGTATCTCAAGAATTAATTGATTCTATAAAAAAATCTTTACCAAAATTACCAAAAGAATTATTAATAGAATTAACTGAAGAATTAGGCTTATCAAACTATGATGCAACTATCTTAATTGATAATCCGGCTATGCTTCATTTATTAAAATCATCATTAGCCCTTCAAGAGCATCCTTCAGCTAAATTATTAGCAAACTGGTTACTATCTGACATTAGCGGATACGCCAATAAACATAATCTGGATTTTTCACAACTATCATTAAAACCAGCTGATTTAGCGTTATTAATTGATAGAATTGCAGATAAAACCCTTTCATCTAAAACTGCAAAACAAGTTTGTGCTTTTTTACTTGAAGGTCAAGAAAACGTTGACTCTATTATTGAACAACATGGTTTGAAACAAGTGACTGATTTAGGCGCTCTATCAAAAGCAGTTGAAGAAACATTAGATCAATATCCTCAACAACGAGCTGAACTAAAATCAGGAAAAGATAGACTCATGGGATTCTTTGTTGGCCAAGTTATGAAAAAGATGCAAGGCACAGGGAACCCTGAAGAAATTCAAAAATTAATATTAGAACGTTGCTAATATTAACTCCCTCTTCACATCAACACATCTTTTGTTTAGGATGTGTTGATATCAATTTAAAATTCATCATATGCTTTTAGATTATGTTCCGGCTATTCATAGTTTTCTAGAAATTTGGCCAATATCTTCATCTTGGCATTTGGAGTATTTTTTCTTAACATCAAAAGAAACGATCGCTTCTTATCATTTTCTATTATTGCCTATTATTTCAATAATGATTTTTTTTAATAGGAAAAAATTCTTTTTCAATCCTTTTTACATATTTTGCCTTTTATGCTCGACTGGCGGTATTTATGTATTAAAAGCATTAAAATTTATTCCCAATATCAGTGTGGATTTTTCAGAAATTCATTTCATCATGGGGATTGTTTTAATCATAATATCATTACAACAATTTTTTAATCCATCACTAAAAAAAATAGATCCTTTGATTACTATGCTGTTAATGAGTATTACTCAATCATTCAATATCATGATTCCAGGACTTTCAAGATGGGGCTGCTCTTTATTTCCATTTTTATTTATTCAAAGTGATTATAAAACTGTATTTTGGCAAACATTATTTTTAGATTTTTTATTATTAATCGCAGGATGTTTAAAAGACTCTGATTATTTATTAGATATTCATTTAATAGATTTATATTATGCAAGCGCTTTTTTCTTAGTCAGTAGCATGATTGCATTAAGATTGGGTTGGCTTGGTATTTTTTTAAGCGGAATTTATCGTCTTGTATTGGGATTTTCAATTCTAAGGCATTAAAAAATTAAAAATAAAAACCAATATATTATTCACTAAAAAGATTGAATACTATTTGACAATAATTGAGTTATTGAATGAATTTTGAAAAATTTATGTCAATTTAATGATAGTCATTCTTTCAATCAATGATCAAAATATTGAATCATTTTTTCCCATAAAATAGGATCTTGATTGTCTTCTAAACTCCATATCCATGCTAGAACAGTTTGTACAAAACACCAATCATAAATTCTATCAGATGAAATAGTTAACTCTTTAGAAAAAATATCGATTCTTTTTTTAATGATTATATCTAAATTTTTTTGATGAATAATTTCTGGAATTGGATTGCGAATAAAAGCACCTATTTCATAAGCTGATTCACCAATAACCCCCTTGGGATCGATGACAGTCCAAGAGTTCTGTGCTTTTAATAAATTATCATGATGCAGATCACCATGAAGCAATACATCTACGTTACTAGACTTTAGCAACTCATTTCGAAGAGCTCTTGCTTTATTTAAATAATCATCTGGTATGGCCCAGTTTTTATCTAAAGCTAATAACCAATCCCTGATATGAGGTAACTGATAAGAATCAAGAATAGGTACTTGATGTAATTTTTTAATAAAATTAGCAGCAATCATCGTGGCTTCATCATCCTGATAAGGAAAATAATGTCTTAAAGATTGCCCGGGAATCACTCGTTCTAAAATAATAAAGCCATTATCTTCAGCTATCACTTTAACCGCTCCAACATCAGCAAAATAATTCAAGACGGTCGCTTCTTTTTTTAAGTCTTGAGTAGTTGGCGCTAACTTAATAATAACTGGGGTTTGCTCTAACATCCCCGTCATTACATAATGATAAGTCATGTTTGATAGGGGGATTAATTCTTTGATGTTAAAACGTGCAGAAATTTTCTTTATAAAGTTTGGTAGATTTTTTAACCAAATTTTACCCGTATCTCCGTAGATATTGTAAATATTATTTTCAAATACTGTCATTGATTATTCCATGATTATTAAAGTGAATATGTAATATGCACTCTGTTGCATTTAATATCGCTAGTTGTCCGATTGGCAAAACACACCGGCGATCGAAATGACTATAAGGGAACCCTTTAATACAAGGAACCTTTATTTTTTTAAGCCAATCATTAATAACATCATCCGCCGTTCCATCTCTATCAGGATAGAATTGTGCATCACAATTTTTAAAACACCCAATAATAAGCCCGGATATTTGATTAAAGATACCTGCTAAATAAAGGTGTGCAAACAAACCGTCTATAACATACGGCTCACAAAAGACTTCTTCAATAAATAAAATTTTATCTTTAAAATTAGGCTGAAAAGGAGTTCCAATTAAATTAGAAATAGCTGTTAAATTACCACCAACTAATTGACCTTTAACTACTCCAGAATTAATACTTACGCCTTCGTTTACACTATAGTTTCTCATCAATAGACAATCGCTCAACGTCTTTTCTATCAAAGAATCTACGCGCTCAAATTCAGCAACATCTTTTCCAGTGAAGCCGGTAAAAGATCTAAGCATTGTTTGACTATAAATACCTAATTGCAATGATGTCGTATCACTAAACCCAATAATTGGTTTAGGGTTGTTTTTAATCAGTTCATAATCGAGTAAAGGTAAAACTCTTATCGATCCGGCCCCGCCTCCAGTAACAACAAGAGCATCAACTTCTGAATCTTCAAAGAATTTCATAATATCAGCTGCTCTTTCAGTATCTGATCCAGCTAAAAAACGTTCAGTTTTTTTATTATGATCTCCTATTTTAATTTTAAAACCATGGTCTTCAAAAAAAGATACCATTTTTTCTAATCTGCCTGAAAAAAGAGGGCTTGAAGGAGTAATTAAGCCAAGTGTCATTTTCGTCAAAGGAGTCATTCGAAGCATATCATCAGAATGTAAATAATATCGATAATGAATTATAGACTCTCTAGAAAACCTTAACGCTTTGAAAATTTAATTTTTTCAAGAGAATATGATTGGAAATAATTTTTGTAGTCAATTACTTTTGTTTTTATAACGTAGTGTTTATTCAATTTTTGAGAATAAAATTTATAACATGCTATTTTTAAATAAAAATATATTAATCATCAAGTCAATTAAAAGTATGTTGTGTAAAAGATTTCCCCAAACTTCTTGGTGTAGTCTGAGCTAAGCGAGAGTCGCTTTTTGAAGACATAATAATAGGCGGTTTCTTCTTACTTTCTTGAATAAATTTTTCTATATTATATCCTATTAAGTCTTCTGTTTGATGCTGTGTTTCTTCAGTCATACTAAAAGTAGTTGCATTTATTTCATCAGGGCAATCAACAAAAATAGTTCTGCTTTTATCAAGCTCAGTCATTTGTGTTGCTTCTCTATGAATAACAGTGTCAACTAAACTAAAAATAAAGTTAATAATACCTTCAATATGTCGAGCAAATAATTTTCCAATTTGCGCTTTTAAACTAAATTTTCCGGTGGCAAAAAAGCCTAAAGTATTTTTATTATGCTCTTTGTTGAATCGATCGCATGGCGTATCAAATGCATCTATAGGGTAGTTTTTTAAAAGACCACCATCTACTAAATAATCGCCCTCTGTGGTAACGGTAGGCTCAAAGATAACGGGAATGGCGCACGAAGTTTTGATTGCTTTTGCTACTTTTGCATTTGGTGTTTTTTCAAAGCTTAGTTCTTGAAGATTTCCCGTCGATAAATTAGTTGCATAAAATTTTAAAGTAATTCGTGTTTTTTGATAGAGTTGATCAAAGGTAGGATCATCCAACTCTGTTTTTTCTTTGATAAAATCTTTTAGCCAATCTTCTAAAACCTGTCCTTTGCAAAATCCGAAATGAGTTAGAAATCTCCAAATGCTTGAAAGAGAGTAATCTTTAAATGATTCGCCTGGGCAATTAATGATATCTTTCCCAAGCTGCTCCATATTATGCTCAAGAGCAACCATTAACGCGGAAATTGCGCCTACTGATGTGCCTGCATAACCTTTTACTTTCTTTAAATCTAATCCATATGTTTGGGCTTTCTTGATAGCTGATTGATATGCTAAACCTCTACCCCCGCCTCCGGCAAAAACCAAATATTCAATATTAGCTAATGTCATATATCACCAGGATTGCATTCAAATTAAACATAGATTTAATTAACAACTCACATTTAAATCAATAATATCATTAATATAGTTGATTTAAAACAACTGTTATTAAACAACATAAGTCGCTTTGCTTTATCAGAATAGTTGCTTGTCTTTTGATTTACAAGTACCATGAGGGTGCATTTATTATATTTTTTTTACTTATGGATCCATTATTTTCTGACTTTTTACAATATTTGGGACAACCGTTGAATCAATTAGCCATAAAATCCAATAAAAAGGAACATAAGGGGTTAGCTGGTCAACTTATTGAAGAGTCATTAGGTGCGCATACAGGAAATAGCAAATATCCTGATTTATTTGAGTACGGAATCGAAATTAAAACTATTCCTGTTAATTTTGAAGGAATTCCTCATGAGCACACTTATATTAATAAAATCAGCCTGCCGTATCGTGAAGTTAATTTTGAAGATTCCTTTGTATGGATGAAATTACGTAAAATATTATGGATTCCACTAATCGGAAAAAAAACAACTCCGATGCTTGAAAAAATTATCGGACACCCAATTCTATGGGAACCAACTCAAGATGAAAAAAATATTCTTACAAAAGATTGGGCAGAGCTTTCTAATCTCATTCGTCAACAAGAATTTGATAAAATTAATTCTCAACTAGGCGAATATCTTCATATTCGACCCAAAGCATCAAACTCTCAAGATAAAATTAGTATTAAAATTGATGGTTTTTTAAAAAAAATTGTTCCTATTGGGTTTTATTTACGAAAAGAACTGACAAGGAAAATTATTCAACAACATTATCTATACTAATTCTTCTTCAATATTCCAATTGATCTGTTTCATTTCCAATTTTTTTAATAATTCGTTTGCTTGACTAAAAGGTTTAGAGCCAAAAAAACCTCTATGGGCTGATAAGGGTGAAGGGTGTGGCGCCTCAATAATATAATGCTTTTCTAAATTGATTAAATTTTTTTTAGATTGAGCATGCTTTCCAAAGAGCATAAAAATAACTGGTTCATTTTTTAAAGATAATTCTTTAATAACTTCATCTGTAAAAAACTCCCATCCTTTTTTAGCGTGTGATGCAGGCATGGAATCACGTACTGTTAATGTTGTATTTAATAACAACACCCCTTGTTTACCCCAGCTTTCAAGATGACCATGTGTTGGAATTTTTATTCCCAAATCTTGATTTAATTCTTTAAAAATATTTAATAAAGAAGGAGGGAAGGGAACGCCCTTAGGGACTGAAAAACAAAGTCCTTCAGCTTGACCTGGTCCATGATATGGATCTTGGCCTAATAAAACTATTTTAGTTTGCTCAAAAGGAGTTAAATAAAATGCTTTAAAAATCAAATTCATTTTAGGATAAATAGTAAATCCTGAATCAATTTCTTTTTTTAAAAAAGACTTTAAATCCTTCATAATCGGATGATCAAACAATCCGCCCAATCTTTTATTCCAAGATTCAGGAAGGGCTTCTTTTCTTTCCATAAATGCCTCTTAATCTTCAATCTCTAAATGATACCCAGAGTACTTTCTAATATTCAATCCACCATTATTTTCTAATAAAAGATATTGCCCTCTAATCCCTATTAATCTATCTTCTAATTCATTAGTTTTCTCAAGAGACACTGTTTTTGCTTTTTTACAATAATGCAAAATTGGATACTCTAGATGTTGAATCTTTAATTCAGTTATTTCACATGGGATTTTCAATTTTTGACTTTGTTCTAATATTTGATTTTGAATTTCAAGCGCAACCTCTAAAGGGTTTCTATTTAATGTTTCTTGAACACCGGTTAACAAGTCTCTCCAATCTGTTTTGTCAGCAATAAGCTTAGCTATTTCTACTTCTAATAAGCCAGCGTGCAACCTAGAAAAAGTGACTGCCAAAGGTACAGCCCAAGATGCGCCCTGATCGATCCAACGCGTTGGTATTTGATGACGACGGGTGATCCCTATTTTCAACTGTGACGTCATTGCTAAATAAATAACGTGTTCATTCATACAATGCTCTAAACCCCAACTTGGTTCTCTACATGTGCCTAAATGAAAATGACAAAGCTCTGGCTTTAAAATACATAAATCACAAATAGCTAATTTTCTGGAACATCTAAAACAATATCCTTGCTGTAAGATTTTTTGCGGCAATAAACAGCCTAAACAAGTACAAGCCATGTTCCAAGATATTTTAATTTTATTCCCAAGAAAATTGTTAAGAATAATTTCTTGATGAACAGGATGGTGATAGAAGACTTTCTGTTGATTTAAAGTTGCGGTAAGTTTTTTAATTGGTTGATGCATATCTAAAGGATATGATTGGTGGCTATGGGTGGGCTCGAACCACCGACCCCGGCATTATGAGTGCCGTGCTCTAACCAGCTGAGCTACATAGCCAATATTTTCGTGTATTATGCCGCATCTAAATAAATTTGTCTAGAGAGTTCATTCTAAGTTTTATTTTTTTTAATTAATAAATTTGATTTGTTTTCCATTTCAAGGATGAAGACATTCCGTGTATTTCAAAAGATCCAGGGGTCCATTCTCCAATATGCCACTGTGCAGAGTCTAACAATCCTTGATTCACAATATAAGGTAATCGGTCCCAAGGAAAATCAGGAGCAAAAGCATGCAAACACTCTACAGCTTGCTCGCCCTCATAAAGAGTTCCATGTAAATTTAAATAATATTGATTATTGCAATATTTTAAAATGATAGGCCTTACAAAAAAGGGATATAAAGCGACTTCAAAGTCATCAGATGATCGCTGCGTGTATTTAAACTTAAACTTGTCAGTCTTATTTTGATTAGTAACGCTAATAACACCTACATGCACTTGTTCATCAGTAGAAGGTCTCTCTTCATAAAAAGAACAGCCAAAAGAAAGGGTTAGTAGTATTAAAAAAGTAAATGTTAAAAAACGGTTTACTAAGGTAGCGTGCATCTTAGGGCCCTAACTTGCAAAGAAAACTACCTTAATAATAACCTAACATTATGATAAATAGCAATATTTTAATTATTGAATCGGAAAACCATAACATCTCCATCTTGAACTAGATAGGTTTTTCCTTCTAATCTCCATTTACCAGCGGCCTTGGCACCAACTTCTCCACCATGGGTAATATAATCGTTATAAGCAATAACTTCTGCTCGAATAAAGCCTTTTTCAAAATCTGTATGAATTTTACCCGCAGCTTGAGGAGCTAATGTTCCTTTTGTAATTGTCCAAGCTCTTACCTCTTTTTCACCTGCAGTAAAATAAGTTTGTAAATGCAACATTTCATAAGCTTTACGAATCAAACGATGCAACCCTGGCTCGCTCACATTCATTGTCTGAAGAAACTCTTGCTGATCACTTTCATCTAAAAATGCTATTTCTGCTTCTAAAGATGCATTTAATACAAGAACTTCTGAGCCTTGCTCTTTTGCAAATTTAATGAGAGCCTGAACCCATTGATTAGGTGTGTCGTATTGCTCATCTTGGGTGTTAGCAATATAAAGCAGCGGTTTTGCGGTAATAAATTGTTGTAAAAATTTTTCAGCTAGCGCATGAGTTCTTAATGGCTTAATTTCATTTAAGTGCTCTCTTAATGACTCGAGCTCTTCAACTTCTAAAATCGCTTCTTTATTTCCAGAACGCGTTAATTTCTTTTTCTTTTCTATTGATTTTTCAATTGCTTCTAAATCGCTTAAGATCAGTTCTTGTTCAATAATCTTAGCATCACGAACAGGATCAACAGATCCACAGACGTGAGTAATATCAGGATCGTCAAAACAACGAATAATATGGCAAATAGCATCTGTTTCACGAATATTGTGTAAAAACTGATTACCTAAACCCTCACCTCGTGAGGCTCCCTCTACAAGGCCAGCAATGTCAACAAATTGGACCATTGTTGGAATTTCTTTTAATGGTTTACAAATTGTTGATAACTTTGTTAATCGCTCATCAGGAACAACAACAAGGCCAACATTAGGCTCAATTGTACAAAAAGGATAATTTTGAGCTTCAATACCCATTTTGGTTAAAGCATTAAACAAGGTTGATTTTCCAACATTTGGCAAACCAACTAAACCACAACTTAACGACATAATAATATTCCTACTAAATCAATCCTAACTGTAACTTTGCCGCATCTGTCATCATGTCATGAGTCCAGGGGGGATCAAACACAACATCAATATGAGCATCATAAACATTAGGAAAACTTTTACAAACAGCTTCTACATCTTGAGCTAAAACTGGTCCCATTCCGCACCCTGGTGCTGTGAGAGTCATGGTAACATTAATAAAAATTCCTTTTTCATTTTCGCTCAAAATGCAGTCATAAATTAATCCAAGATCGACAATATTCACTGGAATTTCTGGATCATAAATATTTCGCAAGGCATCCATGACAACACCTTCTGTCAATCTTCCTTCAAAATTTCCCATGGATATAGATGGTGGCGTTTTACCAACAGCATCAGCGTCTTTACTATAAAGTCTTATTAAATTTCCATTAACAAAAACAGTGATAGAATGTCCCATTGACTGAGTAATTCGAACGAACATTCCAGCAGGTAGTAAAATAGGTGTTCCTGCCGGAATTAAAAGACCTTCTACATCTCTTGATAATTCAACTTCTGGGCTATTATCAAACACGAATGACCTTCCTTACTCTTTAATATCGATTTTTTTTAGCAACGCTTCTAATGTATGCCATGGCAACGTCGCACATTTAACTCTTGTGGGATAGTTTTTAACACCCTGGAATATTTCTAACTTACCCAGAAGTTGTTTATCCTCTGTGGTAATATCACCCATCATAAAATCATGGAATTTTTTAAATAATAACTTCAAATCATCTAGAGATTTTTTCTGGCTACTTTCAAGCATGAGGGAGGTCGATGCCATTGAAATAGCGCACCCACATCCTTGAAAACTTATTTTCTCAACTATATCATCATGAACCTGTGCGTATAAATGAACTTTATCTCCACAGAAAGGATTAAATCCTTCTTCTTCATGAGAAAAAAAATCGGGTTTAAAATGAAATCTAGGACTTCGACCATGATCCATAATCAACTCTTGATATAAATTTATTAAATCAGACATTGAAAAATTTCTCCGCATTCAAAAGTGCTTTCGCACAATAATCAATATCATCAACAGTGTTATACAAATGATAAGATAACCGATAAGTTGCTGGCTTTTTCAAATAACTTAAAAGAGGCATTGTACAATGATGACCTGCTCTAGCACAAACTCCTGCTGTTTGATCCAAGAAAGTACTTAAATCATGGGCATGAATTTTAGGATGTACTAATGAAAATATGGGGGCTCGATGCTGATTCTCAGGAATTAACAACTCAAACGAACCCAAATTGGAAAATGCTTTGAGCCCATAATCGATAAGATGTTCAAAATGGTGTGCAATTTTTATAGGATCTAAAGTTGAGATATAATCAAAAGCAGCGGCTAAACCCACGGCTCCCTCGATAAAAGGCGTTCCCGCCTCAAATTTATAAGGCGCATTCATGAACTCTGTTGTTTCAGTATGAACAGATAAAATCATTCCACCGCCAGTTTGATAAACGGGCAAAGATTCTAAAAATTTTTCAGAACTAACTATCAATCCTAATCCACTTGGCCCATACATCTTATGTGATGAGCAAACGATTGCATCAGCGTTCATTTTTTCTGGATTTAAATCAGAATGCAAAAATCCCTGACAGCAATCTGCTATTGTTATAGCATTCTTCTTTTTACAATAATCAAATAGCTCTCTTAATGGTTGAATCGACCCTAATGTATTTGAAGTATGTATCAAAGATACAATAGATATAGGATAAAGTTTAAAAATTTCGTTTACAGCGTCTAATTGAATAACACCATGCTGATCCGGATCTACCCAGTGAATAGTTATATTTGTTTTTTTTGCGGCTTCTTGCCACGGAACAATATTTGCATGATGCTCTAATCGAGATAATAAGACATGTGCATTCGGATTTAACTCAACTAATCCATGGACTAATAAATTTAGCCCCTCTGTGGCTGAGCGACAAAACACAATACCTTCTTTTGAAACCCCAAAGAATTTGGCTATCTTTTTTCTTGAGTTTTCAAATTGTTCTGTTGCATATTCTGATAATCGATAAGCCCCTCGATGTACATTAGCATTATTTTTTAAATAATGTTCTGTTAATGCAGTGATCACTGCTAATGGCTTTTGAGTTGTGGCTGCACTGTCTGCATAACAAAAAGGAGCGTATGGAGGGTTAGATAATAGAGGAAAATCTTTTATCAAATCTAAATCCATTACGACGCTCCTTGTAATTTTGTTAACAGATTATCAAGATCTTCAGCATAGTTTATAAAATCAATATTCATTAATGTTACAGGAACAATACTTTTTAAAAATGATGTCATTAATATTTTCTTGGCCTCAATAAGGGATAATCCTCGGGATTGTAAATAAAAACAAGCTGCTGGATCTAAAGTGCCTATTGTTACGCCATGAGAGCAAGCAATATCATCAAAATCAATATCTAATTCTGGTTCAGCCGTTAAATACGCTCCATTATTTAGCATTAAGTTATTGTTTTGATAAGCTCCTTTTATATTTTTAGCGCCATTTAAAACTTCAATTTTACCCAAAATGCTTGTTTTAGATGGACCTTGTAATAAACTTTTTATTCGAATATCTGATTCAGCTGATTCTTCTTGATGAATAACATGGGGTCGAATGCTTTTATAAGATCCTTCTGAAGAGACAATCATCCCTCTCATTTTTAAATTCGATTCTTTCTTTAGATAAAAAGAATGTTGATGGTGCTCTAAGAGTCCAGACGATTCTTGCACAAATAGATCTAACGAGGAATTTTCGTCCAAAAACCAGGCTATATTAGAAACAAATTGATGTTTGTAAAAATTTGAAGTTTTAGGCATCCAGTAAATATGGCAAGTTGCAAAATTTTGAATTCTAATTTGACCAAAAACTTTTGATAAAAACTTTGAATCAACATGACCACCTACATAAATAAAAATAGTTACATGTTGTTCTTTTTCAATCTGAATATTTAAATTTAAATCATGAAAAGAATTTTCCTGAGCTATTAAATCTAAAACATAACTCCCTGAAGAAAGAGAACAATTGAGTACGTGCGTGCAAGAATCATCTATTGATGCTTGCACATTTTTATTTAACAAATTTTGAGATATGGATTCATTAAATAACGATACTTCATCAAAATTATATAGTGCTACTTCTTTGAATGGGTGGTTAAATTTCATGATGATGATGTTACCTCATCGCTTTTATTTTTTGTAAAATATTGATATCCGGCTTCTTCTAATTTTTTAACAATTTGTTTATCGCCAGTATGAATGATTTTTCCTTTTGCAAATACATGTATCAAGTCAGCTTTAATATAATCAAGTAAACGCTCATAATGAGTGATAACAAGACATGTTGTTTTAATATCTTTAAGCTGTTGTATAACTTCACCAACAATTTTAATAGCATCAATATCTAACCCAGAATCGGTTTCATCAAAAATGACAAAAGATGGTTTTAACAATAATATCTGCAAAAGCTCGCACCTTTTTTTCTCACCACCACTAAATCCATCATTTAATGACCTATATAAAAATGATTCATCTAATCCAACTGTTTTTATATGCTTTTTAGCCAAATTAATAAAATCAGCAGCATCAACAGGGTCTTCATTTCTTGAGCTGCGATGCGCGTTATAAGAAGTTTTCAAAAAGCTTAATAAACTTACGCCCGGTATTTCTATAGGGTATTGAAAAGCTAAAAATAATCCAGCATGAGCTCTTTCAAAAGGTTCTAAATGAAGCAAATCAACTTCATTTAAAAGAACCTGTCCGGATTCAATCACATAATCAGGATGTCCAGCAATTGCTTGTACAAGAGTACTTTTTCCGCTTCCATTGGGCCCCATCAATACATGGGTTTCTCCAGGATTAATTTCTAAATTAAATTCTGAAATTATTTTTTTATCACCAATATTGATTGATAAATTTTTAATATTAACCATATAACCTCTTAGCCTACGCTTCCCTCTAAAGAAACCTGAAGTAACTTTTGAGCTTCTACTGCAAATTCTAATGGAAGCTCTTTGAACACCTCTTTACAAAAACCATTAACAATCATTGAAATAGCATTTTCTTCATCAATTCCTCTTTGAGCTAAATAAAATAACTGTTGCTCTGAAATTTTTGATGTCGTCGCTTCATGTTCTAAATGACTATCAACTCTTGAAGCCTCTATTTTAGGATAAGTATTTGCTTTACAATTTGAACCAATAAGTAACGAGTCACACTGCGTGTAATTTCTTGCAGACTCAGCCTGAAGGCCAACTCTTACTAAACCTCGATAACTATTCTTGCCAAAACCAGCCGAAATACCTTTTGATACAATAGTACTTTTTGTTCTTTTTCCTAAATGAATCATTTTTGTACCGGTGTCTGCCTGTTGTCGACCTCGAGCAACAGCTACAGAATAAAACTCACCAACACTATCATCCCCTCTCAAGACAACAGAAGGGTATTTCCAAGTAATCGCAGATCCTGTCTCAATTTGAGTCCATGAAATTTTTGAGCGAGCACCTAAACAAAGTCCTCTTTTAGTCACAAAATTATAAATACCACCACGACCATTTTCATCGCCAGGATACCAGTTTTGAACTGTAGAATATTTAATTTGAGCCCCTTTTAAGGCTACAAGTTCAACAACAGCAGCATGAAGTTGATTTTCATCGCGCTGAGGAGCACTACAACCTTCTAGATAACTTACATAACTATCTTCATCAGCAATAATCAATGTTCTTTCAAACTGCCCTGTATTCATAGCATTTATTCTAAAATAAGTAGATAATTCCATTGGGCAACGAACGCCTTTGGGAATATAACAAAAAGACCCATCTGAAAAAACGGCTGAATTCAGAGCTGCAAAAAAATTATCCTGAAAAGGCACAACTGTTCCCAAGTACTTTTTAATAAGATCGGGGTACTCTCGAACGGCTTCCGAAAAAGAACAAAAAATAACTCCAGCTTTTTTTAATGTATCTTTAAAGGTTGTAGCAATAGAAACACTATCAAAAACAGCATCAACAGCAACACCAGCTAAAATTGCGCGCTCATGCAAAGGCACGCCTAATTTCTCGTAGGTTTCTAAAAGCTTAGGATCAACCTCTTCTAAAGACTTTGGTGAATTTGATGTTGATTTTGGAGCTGAATAGTAACTGATATTTTGATAATCAATTGGAGCATAGTCAACCGAAGCCCAGTGAGGCTCTTTCATTTGAAGCCAAGCTCGATAAGCAGTTAATCTCCATTCCAATAAAAATTCCGGCTCATTTTTCTTTGCAGAAATTGCTTTAATAATATTTTCATTTAACCCTAACGGGAAAGTTTCTGAATCAATTACTGTTTCGAAGCCTTCTTTATAAGCTCCTTCAATAACATTCTGTAATTCTTGAGGATTTTCAATCATTAGGATGTCCTCTCCTTCAATTTAAATATCAGTTGGTTAGATTTTTTTATTAAGGAATTACTTAATAAAATTATTTAGATTTTTATAAAATTTTAAGAAATCTTGGAGTGCAAAACTTGTGTTAATAATGCCCAATTTTCATTTTTAATCAAGTCCCAGTTTTCTAGGATCATTTGAAAATTTGAATGAATCAATCCTTCTTCTTGTCTCGAAGGGCGGCTCAATACATAAGCAGCAACTTTATCTTTATCTCCAGGATGGCCTATTCCAATTCTGATTCTTTTATAATCTTGAGATGCGATTTGTTGATGAATATTACGAAGACCATTATGCCCACCATGCCCGCCACCTATTTTAAACCGAAGAATTCCGGGATGAAAATCAAGCTCGTCATGCGCGACAATTAATGAGTGCGGAGATATTTTATAAAAATCTAAATAATTTTTAACAAAAAACCCACTTTCATTCATATAACACTGAGGAATAATCAGATGTATTTTTAAATTATTATCTTGGATAATTGTATGTAGACAACGACTTTTGGGATGCAATTCTAATTTTTTATTAAACGCATCAGCGAGGAACGCAACTAATTGCGCCCCCACATTATGGCGATGGTCTGCGTAATGATCACCAATATTACCCAATCCAACAAGACAGAGAACTTGCGACATTAGCAGACACCTCCATATTTTATTTATCGGCTATTTTGCAGATTTATCAGCATGAATAGCAACAACTGCTAAATCATGGTCTTTACCTTGCAATAAATCATAGCTTTCAGATCCAGCAGGGAATTGAAGCTGTGATAGATGTAGAACTTGTTCTAGATCTAAATCAGCAATATCAACAACGATTTCTGATGGAATCTTAACAGCAGAGCATCTTACTCTTACAAACTTCATGTTAATCGCAATTTGTCCACCTTTTTTGAAACCTACAGCTTTATCTGCGTTAACAAAATTCAATGGAACTTCAGCTAAAACGATATCATCTGATGATAGAGCTTGGAACTCAATATGCATAACCTTATTTTTGTAAACATGGCGCTGAATATCTTTGATCAAGACTTTATAAGCTTGACCATCAACATCTAAATGAATGAGGCTGCTTAGAGCTGCTTTATTTTTAATCAAACGCAGTAAATCTCTGTGTTCAAGTTGTAATGATACAGGAGCAACGCTTTTTCCGTAAATGATCCCAGGAATGGTTTCTTCTTTACGTAGGCGGCGGCTCGCACCTTTCCCAATAACATCACGCTTAGATGCTGTTAATGTAATTAATTCTGACATGTCATACTCCTAATGTTTAACTTGAAAAAAATTCGCGACCAAATTTCTTTCGATAACAATCTTTCTAAAAATCTTTGAAAAATAATTAGTTAGTTGTTTGATTAAATATTTTCTATTAATCAAATGATTTTAACATCTTAACCTTAATTTATCTAGTAAGATTTTTATTCTTTTTCTTATTTTAAAAAGCTTAACTAACTGATTATAAAAAAATAAAAAATGAATCAATTTATGAAGAATTCTTTAGTTTATTAAGAGGATTTTTGAATAGGCTCAATATGATTTAACGCAAATCAATTTCATTTAATTTATGGCTATATTCAATAATTTTTCTTGAATTGAAATTTAAATAAAAACTATTGACACCAAGAGAATGCTTATGTGATAATGCCAGCAGATTTGATGGGGTGTCGCCAAGCGGTAAGGCACTGGGTTTTGATCCCAGCATTCCTAGGTTCGAATCCTAGCACCCCAGCCATCTTACACTCCGCTAAAACTTATCTTTTCAGAATATCTTAATTTCTACATACAATCTTAATTTCTAAATACGATTTTAAATAGTTTTTTATATTTTAATTAAAATATTAGCTTCATCTTTATGATGATCATCAACAGCAACTTCTAATGCCTTTGTGGCTAACTTTCTTGATTGCTCAATTTGATTCATCGATTGATAAAATTTTGCACCTAATAAAAGAACTTTAACATTTTTTGTAGTTTCAAAATCATGATGAGCACTTAATAATGCTAATCCTTTAGAATGCATTTGCGTATCTTTTAAGTATAACTCTGCCAAAGCAAGAACCCCTTTTTGATAATGTGGGCTTTCTTCTATTAATTTTTCTAAAACAAGGATCCCTTGCTCTTTGTATCCTAATTTGCTTAAAGCCACTCCCTGATACAGCATGATTTCTTCATAATCTAGAATTGATTTACCTTGAATTTGATAAAGCATGATGACTGCTTGTTTCGGGTCTATATTTAAATAAGCTTCTAATGTTAATAATATTGTTTCCCCAAGTTTATCGGGTTGCGTTACATCATTTAATAAAAAAAGTGCTTCTTGATTTTTATCTTGCTTTAATGCGTAACGTGCCTTTAATAATAGATACTCATCTGAACTTTTCGGATAAAATTGATGAATATTTTTCTCAACTAGACTTAAATCCCCACAGGCTAATGCCAATCTTGTTTGAATGACAGACTGAGAAATAGATTCAAATTGATTTTTTGAAAAAATATCAGCAACTAACTCATGATGCCCACTATCGATAAGCTCTTCAACTACAAATAAGTCAATATTTTTTGCAACTTTAAATTCTTCAATAACTGCGCTTGGCATTTTTCTCTCATAAAAATATTTAGCGATGAACCCTAATCGCGCTTGCTCAGAATCTGCGGTAAATTGATTTTTATGATTATTGATAAAATCAAAAAATTGATCTTGCTTTAAAACTTTTTTGGCTGCATAAAACAAATCTAAATTAACTTCTTGAGTATTTTTATTCAAAAGTTCTATCGAGTCATTTTGCAAATCTAAGTAATACATTATTTCAACCATAAAACTTTTAGCGCTAGCACTATATGTCATTTCAGGCACATATAATTTATCTAAAAAATAAACTCTTTCCTTTGATGGAACTAATGAGAAAAATTCATACCAATTTTCTTTAGTTAACAAATTTAAATCTTTAGAGTTAACAAATTGATTAGTGTATACATTTAAAAAAACCTGCGCTTTTCGATAAAAAAGTTGATCGTTGTTTTTCAAAATATCTTCTGTTATCAAAAGAGCTTCCGTTGTATTATTTGTCAATAAAGCACTATGTAAATATTGAAGATATGTTGATTGATCTGTGGTCTTCTGCAATATGTTTTTAATCTCATCATGAGCTTGTTGATAATTACCTTCTTTGTATGCTAGTTTTCCTAACATAAGATGATTTAAGTCTAAATGATTGTTGGTCGATTCTTGTGCAACCAAGGATGAGGTTAATACCCAAGTCATCCAATATGTCATAATATTTTTATCCATAGCGCGCCTCCGTCCCATGTGGCGGCCGATCTTTAGAAATATTTAACTGAAAGGATATCGGTAATATGTGTCTTATGATCATTGGTATTAGTCACCAATATACGAATTCTGAAATTCGAGGGAAAGTTGCTCTTACTGGCGATATGATAAGAAGCTACCTTGATATATTTAACAAAAAAGCGCCAAATTGCTCTATTGTGATTCTCTCTACTTGTAATAGAATCGAGATATACTCCGACCGCCGCGACCCATCTCTAATTATTAATCTATGGGCCTCTCTGCTCGACCTCGACACACAAGAGCTTGAGAATGAAATTTATATTTTAAAAGGAACAGAGGCGATTGAGCACCTATTCAAAGTTGCTTGTGGTCTTGATTCTATCATCTTGGGCGAGCATCAAATTTTAGGTCAATTGAAATTAGCATTTGCCCTCTCTAAAGAATTTAATGTTTTAAAAAAACCACTGCATCAATTATTCGAATCTTGTTTTACTACAGCAAAAGAAGTTCGCTCTAAAGTTATTGATGGTGGCAATTTCAGTTCAGTTGGGCAATCTGCTGCTTTTTTTATTAACTCTTTAAATCTGACGAATAAAATAATTCTTTTAATTGGCGCAGGCCACACCATAGAACTGGTGCTTGAACATCTTAAAAAAGAACGTGGAGCTACTTTTATTCTTAATAGAACCAAATCTAGAGCAGACGAAGTTGCTAAAAAATTTAATATTCAATCTTTCGACTGGTCATTACTACCTTTTCTAGTGAATAAAGTAGATATTATTATTTCAGCTACCTCAAGTGTAGAGCCTATATTAAAAAAAGATCTATTTTCAACAAAAAATCCAAAGATGATTATTGATTTGGCGATTCCTAGCGATGTTGAAAAATCATTAAAAGAATCAAGTTGGGTAGATTACATCAATATAGATTCTTTTAAAAAAGACATCTTGATTCCCGTGTCTGCCGAGCAAGAAAAATATAAAAAACAAGCAAGTAATATTATTAATAAAGCTGTTGGTGATTTTCTTCTACGATTTGAACAACGAAAAGATTTAAATCAACTTATCTCTTTTAGAACTCATGCAGAAAATTTAAGCCTTGCTATAAAAAAACAAGCTTTAAAAAAAATAGCTAAAGGACAAGACCCTTTTGTAGTTATAGATGAGTTAACTCACAAACTAACTCAAGCTCTCCTACATCAACCGTCTATGGCTTTGAAGGAGTTCATGATAAAATACCCATCAAGTAAAAGTCATTTAAAAATTCAATACGATGTTATCAGAGACCCTTCGGGGGAAAATTCTTAAATTATGTGAACGTTATGAGGAGCTGGAGCATTTACTAGGCCTTCAAGAAACTCTTAATGATCAACAAAAATTTACAAAACTATCAAAAGAGTATTCAGAACTTCAAGATATAGTGCAATTACAACGTCAATTAACACAAAATATCAAAGAACAAGAAGACTCTGCATTATTACTCTCCGATCCAGATTTTAAAGAAATTGCGGAACAAGAGCTTTCTTCATTAAAAAATGAAGAGCTATCTTTATATCAATCATTGAAATTATCTTTAATTCCTAGCGATCCTCTCGATGATAAAAATATCTATTTAGAAGTTAGAGCAGGTACAGGTGGCCAAGAGGCTTCCCTTTTTGCTGCAGATTTGCTTCGAATGTATTTACGCTATGCTGAAAAACAAGGATGGTCTTGTCAGATTGTTTCAGCAAGTGAATCTGATCTAGGTGGCTACAAAGAAATAGTTGTTAAAATTATCGGCCAAGGGGTCTATTCAAAATTAAAATTTGAATCAGGTGGTCACCGAGTGCAACGAATTCCTGTCACTGAATCTCAGGGTAGAATTCATACATCTGCATGCACAGTTGCGATTTTACCTGAAATGGATGAAATTGTTGAGTTTGATATTAATCCAACTGATTTAAGAGTTGATACTTTCAGGGCTTCTGGCGCTGGTGGTCAACACGTTAATAAAACAGACTCTGCTATTAGGATCACACACATTCCAACTGGAGTTGTTGTTGAATGCCAAGAGGATCGATCCCAGCATAAGAATAGAGCAAAAGCATTATCTTTATTGAAATCAAAATTACTTTCAATGCAGCGTCAAAAACAACAACAAGAACGCTCGAGTCTTCGACAAGAACTTGTTGGAAGTGGTGATCGCTCAGAAAGAATTAGAACATATAATTTTCCTCAAGGTAGGTTGACTGACCATAGAATCAATTTAACTTTATATAAACTTGAAGATATTTTAGAAGGTGATCTAACCGATGTTATTAATCCTTTAGCTCACGAGTATCAAGCAAGTCTATTGTCTGATTTAGAATCTCAAAGTTGATAATTTTATGTGGTCTTGGATTGAACAAACAAAAAAAGAATATGCTTCTTTATCAATCACGACATTAGTTCAGCTCTATAAAAAATTTGAACTAACCCCTGATTTATTAGAAGAGGCAGTTCAACGATTAATCAATAACGAGCCTCTGGAATATATTTTAGAATTAGCTTACTTTGGGCCAATAGAAATTCAAATTAAGCAACCTCTATTAATCCCGAGGCCAGAAACATGGGATTGGTTTGAAAAATTTGTTTTATCAATTTCCCAACCATCATCTATTTTAGACTTAGGTTGTGGCCCAGGCACATTGGGTGCTGGGTGTCATTATTTTTGGGGTAATAATCTATCTCTTACTTGCGTTGATATTAACCTCATCGCAATAACCTTATCAAAAATTAATTTATCACCATACTCATTTAAAAAATTAGAGATTATAGAGTCTAGTTGGTTTGATAAAATTTCAAAAAAATCTAAATTTGATCTGATATTATGCAATCCCCCTTATATTTGTAAATTAGAAAAGACTTGGATGTCGGATAATACGATCTTCGAAGATCCCCAAGCTTTATTTGCAGATTTTGGAGGATTATCACCTTATATTGAAATTTTAAAAAATGCTAAACTCTTTTTAGAAGAACAAGGTACTATTGTCTTCGAGCATGGAGCTGGTCAAGGCAAAAGTCTTTTTGAGCTTTTTAAATTTTATGGATTTTCTAATATCACGCCTTGGCACGATCATCTCGGCTCTTGGCGAGCGACTTCAGCAAGGATTTCAACATGATTTATAAAAATAAATCAATCTATTTTCTTGAAAAAATACCTTTAAATTCAAAAACATTTTTTTTACCCGAATTGATTTTACATCATCTTAGAGTTCGACGCGAGCTTGAAATTGGATTTCAGTTTATCGTTTCCGATAATGAATTTTATGCTGAAGTGGAGATTATTGAAATATCAAAAAAAAGTGCAACTATATCTTTGGATGCTCTGAAAAAAATAAATAAATCTGAGAAAAAGATTACCCTTTATCAGTCTATCTTAAAACCAGAAAGCATGTCTTACGTGATGCAAAAAGCAACAGAGTTTGGCGTCTGTTGTATTCAGCCTATTTTGGCACAGCGAAGTCAAGGTCACTATTGGACAGAAAAAAGCAAAGAGCATTATCTAAAGATTTTACAATCAGCTGCAACTCAATCAAAACAACTTTTTTACCCTGCCATCAATGATCCAATATCTATAGAACAGCTCTTTGTTAACAATCCTCAAAATTTATTTACTCTAAATTTTAATGGAAGAAAATGGTCTCAAACAGAAAGTCTTTTAAATGAAATTGGATTTTTAATCGGCCCTGAAGGTGGATGGTCTCCTCAAGAAGAGCTTATTTTAAATAGCGTTGAAACTTTATCATTATCATCTACCGTATTAAGAGCAGAAACAGCTGCTTTAGCTTGTATGACCTTGGCGACCTGCTTATGAAATTTCAATGGTTTAAAAACCCTGCCGCAAAAAAGATATTGCCAGGTTTCAAGCTAAAAATAAAAATAGGATCAACTCATCTTGTCTTGCCTGTTATTAATTGCACTGAAAGTCACACGCTATGTATCGTTCCTCATTTAATACCTAGCGATTTTTTTTCCGAGGCGTCTTTTATTGGTACGCCATTAGAAGCCCCAATTAGTAATCAAATTGCAATTATTAGAAAAGAATTTTTTTTTGAACGATTATATTGGTTAATTTTTTATAAACAAAAAATGGAATATTTTTCAATTTTAGAATTACCTCAAATAGATATTTTTCAACAACAACCCTCTCATTTTTTACAAATGAGCCCTCTTTTACCTCATGAAATAGCGTCTCTTTCCTTTTTAGAAGAGCAAGATGTATTTGTAAGACTCATTCATGACTCTCCGGGTTGTATTAATAATCTTAATGAGTTCATTTCTCGAGAAACTCCTGCTCCTTTTTATGACTGTCAATATTAAAAAATTTAGATTTCAGGTATACAATATTTTAAAGTTAAACATCTAGCTTTTTTATTTTGTTTGGGATGTATTTATTTTTTTGTTAAAATATAAACAGTTAGTTTTATGGAAATCAAGATGACCTATCGACATGGTTTTTTAATTGCCACAACAGCTCATAAAGAACATCCTTTTATTGAAAGTGTTATTTACTTATGCGAGCATTCCGCTCATGGCGCCTTAGGCTTGATTTTAAATAAACCCTTAGATATGAATTCAGCCGCATCTATTAAAAAGAAAAGTAATTTGGACCCTGAATCTAATATTTATATTGGTGGTCTAATTCAATATTCTGAACGCGGATTTATTTTACATCGAAATTTTTATAAATATTGGAATGGAACAACTCAACTCGCTGAAGATTTATTTTTAACAAGCACTCAAGATATTATGGGAGAGTTAAAAAAATTCGATACCGAAGATTATCGTGTATTTCTTGGATATACTGGATGGCAAGCAGGTCAGCTAGAAGATGAAATAGCTAAAGATTACTGGATTTTTTTACCTTATAACGATCAATTAATCTTCTCAAATCCGTCAACTTTGTGGGCTGAATGTTATGCTCATTTAGGTTTTTCTCCGTATGAAATCGTATGTGTTGATAAAGGGGCTTTATTGGAGCATTAAATGAATTTACTTGGTATTGATTTAGGAACAAAAAAATTAGGTCTTAGCTTAGGCTCCTCGCTCAGCGGAGAAACTCGCCCGCTCATGATGGTTTCTTATAAATCGGATGAATTTGTTTTAGATCAAATAAAAAAATTATGCATAGAATGGCGAGTTCAAAAAATTATTGTTGGCGATCCTGGCATTTTTGAAAATAACAAAGCTATCAATGAGTTTTTAAAAAAATTTGAAGAAACTGTTTTGATGAAAATACAGATCCCTTTCGAAAGATGGTCAGAACAAGGAACCTCTCAAGAGGCTCAAAGTTTAATGCGCGATTACCCCTTACAGTCTAGAGATTCTATCGCCGCAATGTTGATGCTTAGCTCTTACTTAAGGCATCAGAATCATGGTCAATAAAAAACTCAAACTCTAACAAAAGATCGTTAATTAGCTGTCGCCCACGAGTAGTTAGCTCAAAACTATCCTGATGGAGAATAATTTGTCCCATATCTTGTCTTGAATAAAGCCAATTTAAAATATTTTGGGCGTCTTGACGGGGTAGTCTGTTTTTCATTTCATCAAACATTATTGGCGTAAATAATCTCAATCTATTTAATAAATAATCAGTACTATCACGATCAACACTATCGAGTACGATTCTAGGAAAACTCAAATAATCTTTAGGGTAACGAGTTTTATGATTTCTTATTGTTCGAAAAGGATATGTTGTAATTTTTGAGTGCGCTCCAGCGCCGATTCCTAAATAATCCTCATATCCCCAATATCCTGTATTGTGGCGGCTTTTTCTTTTTTTACAATAAGCCGAAACCTCGTAATGTTCGTAGCCTAATTCTTTTAATAAAATTTGACCAGAATCTTCCATTGCTTCAAGTAAATCTGGAGCAGCCTTTAACTCAGGTTTTTTTGCAAAAATTGTATTAGGTTCTATGGCTAATTCGTACCAAGAAATATGTTCTACTTGAAAATCTGCTGCTTTTTTTAAATCGAGAATAACATCTTCAACATTCTGGCAAGCTAAACCATACATCAAATCAATATTAATATTATCAATACCTGTTCTTTTTAAATTTTCAAGAATAGTGATACTCTCACCATCATGATGCTCTCTGCCTAATGTTTTTAGAACCAGCGGATTGAAGCTTTGTAAGCCTACAGAAAATCTATTAACTCCAGCATCAATAAATCCACAAAGATCTTCATAAGATGTTTTGGGGCTTATTTCCATAGTGATTTCACAATCAATATTTATATGAAAAATTTTTGAAATTTTTTTAATTAATTTATCAATCAGATAAGGTGGGCATAAGGATGGAGTTCCGCCACCTAGATAGATTGATCTAATTTTTTTTAAAAAAGGATAATGAACGCTATCCCTCACTAAATCAAATAGTAATTGATTTGTATAACTTTCATAATTTGGCTGGTGAGTTTTTAAACTGTACGCATTAAAATCACAATATGGGCATTTACTCCAACACCAAGGATAATGAATATAAAGTCCGAAAGATGAATCGCTCATAAGAAAGTTTTTTTACTACAACGGCTTATATTACAATACTGACACATTGAGTCAATGAGTTCTAAAAAACTACTTTATTTTTTTGATAAAACTCTTCTAAATAAAGCGAAACAAGTGCTGGTGAATCCATATGCACATGGTGCCCACCAGGTATTAAATCCTCCGAAAAGTATTTCAATGCTTTTCTTCTTTGTTCAACCAACTCATTATCAAAAGGATAACCTTCTATTGCTTTTATTAAATGAACAGGCGCATTTACGGTGCCTAAGATTGAAAGAACTTGCTCTTGTGTCATTTGCACAGGCGATAAATAGAAAAGTTTAGGATCAAAAGACCATCGATAGCCTTTATCCGTTAAATAAGAGCCGCCTTCTACAATTAATTTGCATGAGTTTAAATGAATATGATGTTTTTTCTGCCGAGCTAACGCCATAGTATCTATAGAATCATACATTCTTAGTGGTTTTAGTTGTCGATGTTGATAGATTGATAACCTAAGCTGCTCAGCAACAGCAGAAGAATCGCTCACTAAAGGCCCTAAGCCATCAAGTAATACCACACTTTTAACAAGATCGGGTAAAATTCCAGCAGCTAAACTCGTGATCGCCGCGCCCAAGGAATGTCCTATTAAATGAACCCCTTGAGCATATTCATCTTGAATAAATTGGATTAAATCGCACAAATAATCAAAAAAATAATAAAAAGATTTTTCAGGTCTCCACTCACTCATTCCATGGCCAACTAAATCTATTGAAACCCAAGGCCATTCAGGATGTTGCTTCATCAATGGAATAAATGAAGCATGATTATCCAACCAACCATGAATAGCTATTAATGGTTTTTTATTTTCTAAATTTTTAGATTGAAGCACATTAACTTTGTAAAGCCCCATCGATCTTGTTGTTTGAATAAAAAAATCTGATAGCTCATTCATATATTAAGCCACTAAATAAAGTTGGTGTTCAATTGAAAGATTCATAAGAAATACTATAGTTAGCCAAATTAAAAAGGCATATTGATTTAAACGGCGATCTTTTCTTATCTTATTTAAAACCCAAGAAATAGCGGCTAGCTGTTTTTTAATGAAATGACTTGAAACTTCTAAAAAAGGCCTATTCATTGAGATTGTATTTACTGATGAAAACGCATTTAATAATCCAGCTAAAAAATAAATTGTTAAAATCTTATTAAGAATCATTAAGCCGGTTGCAAAAAATAATTTTAAAATATTTATTTTCATTCCGAAAATAATCATTTTGAGTTTAATTGACAGAATACAAAGTAAAATAGCGATAATAAATGATGGTCCATCTATATAATTTGTTGAACCAAAAATTTTTTCTACTCGATACAAATAAGGCTGTGTTAATTTGATCATTTGAACATATAAAAGATTCGTAGTCGGAACACGATGCCATCTCATTAAAAATCTTAAAACAAAAGGAAATAAAATTAATGAAATAAAAAAAGAAGTTAATGAATAAAGAAGCATAATTTGTATCATCTATTAAATAATAATCATCTTTATACTAGCAGAATTACAATACCGACTCAAAATCAGCTTAAAGGATTGATCATGATTTATAATAAATGAAGTGATTAAGACATTAAGGCTACATAATATCCATGCAAATATTGATTACGGGCTCTAGCGGATTTATCGCTCATCACTTAATCAGTGAGTTATTAGATCATCAACATGAAATTATTGCCGTAACAAGAAATCCTGTCGGCCTATCTAAAAAATACAGCTCAAAAGTCATCGCTATCACCGTTAATGATATCAATTTATATGAACCTGATATTATTATTAATTTGGCGGGTGCTGGTATATTAGATCAACCATGGACATCTTCAAGAATTCAAGAACTATATGACTCTAGAGTTAAATTTACAGAAAAAATAATTGAGCAGCTTCAAAAAAGCAAAAAACAGCCTGCCTTATGGATTCAAGCAAGTGCTGTTGGATATTATGGTACTGATAATCCAAAAAATTTATTAACCGAAGAGGACAATCCAAGTGATGATTCTGCTTCAAAATTAGTTCAGGAGTGGGAACGGATTGCCTCACACAATCATGCTATCAGAACTGTTTTTCTAAGATTTGGAATTGTGATTGGAAAAAATGGAGGATTACTAAAACGCCTTTTGCCTTTATTTAAAATAGGATTAGGGGCTCGATTTGGCTCTGGGACCCAGGCGTTTCCTTGGATTAGCATCGATGATGTTATTGAATTTATTAAATATTCAATAGAAAATCAACATATCGAAGGAGTTTATAATTTAACATCTTCTGACTTAAAAACGCAAAATGAATTTAATACAATATTAGCAAATAAACTACAGCGTCCTTACTGGCTTTTCATTCCTGGTTTTATTTTAAAAATAATTTTCCAAAAAGGAAGTGAACTTCTTTTAAAAGGGAAAAATATTAATAATCAAAAGCTAAAAAAATCAGGATATAAAATACGTTTTGATGATTTGAAGGAATTTTTTGAAAAGATTTTATAAAGGAAATTGGCCAGAACTGGAATCGAACCAGCGACACAAGGATTTTCAATCCTCTGCTCTACCGACTGAGCTATCTAGCCAATATAGTTGAATTGTCTCTTAAAAAAGAAAGAATGTCAAGAATGAATATTTAGTTTCTTTTTAAATAGAATTCATAAATCTGATGCCCCAGTTTAAGACCTCTTGCCTCATATTTTGTCAGCGGTCTAACAAATGCACTCGCTTCATCAATGTCTTTCGGATCTACTTTTAAATAATCATGTTGATTATTTATACACTCTTGAATATGTTCAGCATAATGAAGCCAATCTGTAGCTATATGTAATATAGTGTTTGAACACATTTTAGATCCCGCTAAATTTAAAAATTTATTTTGGATCAATCTTCTCTTATGGTGTCTTGTTTTAGGCCAAGGATCGGAAAAATAAATATTGATTCTATCTACTAAGAAATCTTGTTTTGTTTCCATAAAATCAAGAACATCTCCTTGAAATATAATTACGTTTCTTATATCTTTCTCATGGATCATCTCTAACGCGTGAGCAACACCTGTCAAATGAGGCTCAAAACCAATGATAAGTTTGGATGGAAAACGTTCAGCTAAAGCTATTAAAGTAATCCCATTTCCAAAACCAATATCAAACATAACGCTATTGTAAAGCGCGGAAAGATCTTTTATTTTTTGCGTAAAATCATTCAAAGCTGCGGCTGGATAGTACTCTTTCAAATGAGATTGCTCAAGAATTTTTTTTTGCTTAGCTGTTATATCGCCAATACGGCTAATCCAACTTTTTATAGTACGTTGTGGTGCTATCACGTTAATTTATTAATAAAATCATAAAAGTATCTTATGATAGTTAAATCTTAAATTAATTACAACCACTTAGAATATTTAGAAGAATTCATTTTATAATTAAAAAGCATCACTTTAATAAAAAAGGCTAGTAATATGACTCAAAAAATTAAGAAAGCTATCTATGATTATTCCTTTGCAATATTCAGTGGTTTTCTTATCTATTTATTAATATCTAGGATTTTTCTTTACGGCCTTATTATTTATTTTGAAAAAAAAGAAGATTTAAATATTAAGTTTAAAAATTTTTCATTTAATTTTTTAAGTCACTCTGCTCATTTAGATCAAGTTTTTGTAAATAAAAACAACAATCAATACTCATTAAAAAACTTAACGATTAATGTATCTCTTTGGCCATTTAGCTTGAAAATGACGAGTCCTGAAACAACTTGTATTTTAAAACATAATAAAAAAATGACTTTTAATCGACTAAATATTTTTTATTCAAATGATACTTCACATTTTTCCTCTAGTTTTATTTTCAATACTCCTAAAAATTATATTTATGGGGATTTAACTTACCAGGGGTATAGAAAAAATTCGTCACCATGGAATGGCATTTTAACCGCAAATATTGATACTCAAGAATCTTTCGGAATCTTTTTAGGTCCATCCACTATTAGTGCCGAACACCAAAATGACTCTTTATTAATAAAGAATCAAAAACTAACAACAAGCCACCAAGGATCTCTAATCATTAATGGTAACATCGACTTAAAAAATGAATTATTTTCATTAGAAGCAAATATCTCTAATCTTCCAGCTCAAGATATTTTGCCAATTGCCGATGATTTACAATCAAATTTCAATGGCTCTCTCTCAATAGATGGCAACTATTTAAAAGATCCAACTTGGACTGGTTCTTTAAATTTAAATAGCCAAGAAGGCTCTCTGATTTCTTTTAACCCTGTTAAAATAATAAAAAGCATTAATGCTGGCCAAAAATTATTTAACTGGACTCCAATCAAACAAGGTAAAGATGGCGATATTTTTCTCTTTAATGAAAGTATGATTAAAATATCAATAAAAGATATGTTATTATCAGTTGATCAACTGAAGATAACGAGATCTCCTGATCATTATCTGACAGCTTATGGGGAAATTAATATTGATGATGACAATTGGAACTTACGCGTTAAATATTTTTATCCAGGCAATTTGGTTGGATTAGGTTTTAATCTTTCTGGAAATAAAGATGCGATTAATTTTAAAATACTTGCAAAAGATGTTTTAAGATTAATTCCTAATATTGTCATTCCTAATTTAAATAACGAGTAATAATGAATAAATTAATTTTTTGTCAGTTTTTAAAAAAAGAAACTATTGCATTATTGTCAGCTCCATACCCAGGACCTCTAGGATTATATTTAATGAATCATATTTCACAAGAAGCATGGGTATTATGGATAAATGAACAAACCAAATTTATTAATGAAAATAGATTAATGCTTTATAAAAAAGATGATCGTGATTTTCTTTTAAACAAACTTCATGAATTTTTTAAAATCAATCCTCAGATGTATCTAAATAAATAAACCTCGAAAACAGCATGATCCCCTGCTCAAGAATTCTTTTTGAAAGTGCGCATACAAAAGCTTGATTTTTATAATCAAGCTTTCCATAAGTAACAAGACTTAAATCCCAATTAGTAAAAAAGCCTCCGAGTAACTCTACAAAATAATGACCTGCTGCTGTGTCCCACTCCCCTGTTGGCCCTAATCGAGGATAAATATCAATCTCACCTAAGCATAGAGCTATATATTTTCTAGAAGCTCCTATTATATTGATATTAATATAATCTGATACTTCTCTTAAGCTAAGTATTTTTTTCATACTATCTATTTGCCTGAGAGACAATCCTACTTTCAATTTATCTGAAGATTCTTGAATATTAGGCCTAACCAACTCCTGCAATCCTGTGGAATCTTTTTTATAAAGTTTTTTATTATCTGTAAAATATTCTTCTTTATAAGCTGGAAATCCCATCCATCCATAAATCACTTTACCCTCATCAATAAAAGCAATATTAATAGAATAATCTTTGGAGTTATTGATAAATTCCGAAGTTCCATCTAAAGGATCGATCAACCAAAATTGATCTTTTATTGAAGCAGATATCCCTTCTTCTGAAATAATGACTGGATGATACTTTGAAAGTATTTCACTCAAAGCATCATGAAGCATGAGATCAATATTCGTAACAAAACTCAGATCTTGTTTTTCTTGTAATTTGAATTTTTGATTTTTTCTAGCTTTTTCAATGTATTCACTTTTTTTTTCGAAATATTCTGATAAATCTTTTGTAACTTGTTTAAAATCAATCATAAAAAATTAAATCCAAGGCCATGAAACAGTTAAAAATTTATCAATTGTTTCTAATGAAGATTTGTCATCTTGATTTAAGAGTTGAGCGTAATTCAAATATAAAACAAAAGTATCATAAGATGTTTGATACAATAATTGTTGTTGTGATAAAAGATTTTTTTGAGCATCTAAAACATCTGTGAGAGTTTTTTGACCTGCGTCAAAACTGGCAATAACTGCATCAAGAAAAATTTGAGCAGACTCTACCGATTGAAATAAAGCATCAATTTGATACTCAGATGATTTCAATTGTTCTGTTAACATTGAAAATTGAGTATTTGCTTCTAGAGTAGCCTGTTTAAGTGCTGCAAATTGGGACTGCTTACCATATCTTGATTGTTGAATATTTGTAAATGTCGCTCCTCCATCAAAAGGAGTCCAACTTAATGATATTCCGCCTACAAAAAGATTGGAAGCTTGCGGTGCTGCAATAGTACTTGGTAGATATTGGTAATTAATAAAAGCACCAAGTTGAGGTATTAAAGCGCCTTTAGCAGACTCGTATTGATAATCACTTCCTCTTAAAAGATTTTCTTGTCTTAAGACATTTTTATATTTTCCTTTTCTTTCTAGATTAGGTGTAATTTTTATAGGCTTCGTTAAATTAATATCCTTAAGGTCATTAGGCTTGATGATAACCATTTCAAGTAATTTTAATTTTGAAGTCATCAACGCTGTTTTTGCTTGTTCATATAATGAGAGCGCTTGATCCAAAGAAGCTTTTGCTTGGGCTACATCTGTTCTTGCAAGGAATCCTACTTCATATTTTTGCTGGGTATCAAGCATTAATTTTCTATTCATATCAACGTTTTTTTCTGAAAAAATTAAACTTTTATGATTTTTTAAAACATCAAAATATCGTTTAACAAGATCCAAAGTATATTGATTTTTCAATAATCCTTGTTTATTCAGATTTGATGTTGCAATAGCTTTCGCCCCTAAATAATTTGCTTGAGCAGATCGATCAAAAATTGGAATTTGTGCTTGTGATGAAAATGTCGATTGAGTTTGAACATATTCTCTTGAATTATAAATATTTCCAGCAACATCAACAGCACTATGCAATCTTGTTGATGAAATTCCTTCATTTAATTTCAAATTAATACTAGGCATTAGCTTTGCCTGATATAAATATGGAGTTAATTGCTCGGATAATTCATTATACTCTTGATTTTTCCATATCCATGACTCTCGCTGTGATTGATCCCATGTTTCAACTAAACTTAAACTAAAACATGTGGTTGCAATCGCATATAAATAAAAAGTATTTATTTTTTTCATCCTATATTCCCGATCAATTTTAAAATTAATTTTTAAAGATTATTTTATCAAAAATAATTGATCATAACTGCAACGATTTTATTGCACTTATGATCACTTTAGATTTTTTTCTTATTGTAATCTTTATTTTAAATTGATTGAAATTAGTTAATTCATTCGTTTTTTTTATCTTCTGGCTTATTAGGCTCCACGATTCTAATAAAAGGACGGCAAATAAACTCCAATTCCTCTGTCCAATATTTTTTATGATAGACAATTTCCCAAGTCCCATCGCAAGAAGAAGCTTGCTCTATAATCATTCCAACTCCTGTTTGAGGGGCTTTCTCCGATCCTTGATTTTCGCTTGATGAAAAAATACTCATTAAATTTTTAGTCATTTCATAAATCATTTCTTGCTCCATATTGAAATATGAATACTAGGTTATAAAGATACTTTTAAAAAATGAAGATACAAAAAGTTAATTATTAAAATATCAATTAAAAACAATAGCATAATCATGAGAAATGATATTTGATCTTTTAAAGTTTATTGAATTTGGCTAGCTGGTATTTTTTATTATATTTATTTTGAAATTTGAATGAGTTTAATCTTTCTAGATCTTTTAGAAAGATTAAACTCATGAAGTAAAATCATTAAAATTAAAATAATTTGACGATATTTTTATATTTTATTGCTAATAAACTTCTTTAACAATTAAAATCATATCATCTATATCAATGACCTCAACAACTGTTCCTTCTTTTAATGACAATCCGTTTTGATCTCGAGCACTCCAAAGGGTATGTCCTATTTTTATTTTTAAATGACCCATTACTTCATTTTTGCTAACAATCCCGCGCAAACCTTTCATTGATTTCAAAGGCGCATTAATATCTGAATAAGCTTTTTTTTCATTTTTAATAAAATAAGACCAATAAATCAACATCGTTACTGAGCCTGCTAAAAAAACTATTGCCAAGGCCGCAGGGGTTAAATTAAAGAATAAGCCCACAGACGCAGAAAATAAAAACCCAATTCCTATAAAAAAAAGAAAGAGTTTAGCTCCTAAAAAAACCTCTAAAGAAAGAAAAATGATTCCAAGGGATGCAAGAATCCAATTTATATTTAATTCATTCATGAGCTCATCCTTTTTTTGTTTCTTCTAAAAGTTCTTTTATTGATCCTATGGATGACATCAATGCAGATGTTTCAAATGGCATAAAAATAGTTTTAGCCTGTTGAGATGCTGCTAACTCGCCAAAGGATTTAATATATGCTTGTCCTAAATAATACTTTAAAGCATCTCCATTTCCTGTCGAAACAGCTTCTGATAATGTTGTTGTTGCAAAAGCTTCAGCTTGCGCTGCTCTCTCCCTGGCTTCTGCCTGTAAAAAAGCAGCTATTTTCGAAGCTTCGGCTTGTAAGACTGTTGATTGCTTAATTCCTTCAGCTTTCAAAATTTCAGCTTGCTTGAAGCCCTCTGCATCTAGAACCCTTGCTCTTTTTTCTCTTTCAGCTTTCATTTGAGAGGCCATTGCTTCAACCAAATCAGCAGGTGGTCTAATATCTTTGATTTCAATACGTGTAACTTTAACACCCCACTCTTCTGTAGCTTGATCAATAATCATTAATAATTTTTCATTAATTAAATCGCGCTGAGATAGCATTTCATCTAAGTCTAAAGCACCTAATACTGTTCTAATATTTGTAATATTTAAATTCTCAATAGCTCTCTCTAAGTTTAAAACACGATAAGCAGCAAACCCAGGTTCAATAACTTTAAAAAAACAAACGCCATCAACTCTGACCATAGCATTATCTTTTGAAATGACTTCCTGAGAAGGTATGTCTAACACTCTTTCCATTAAGTTAATTTTTGATCCAACTTTATCAATAAATGGAAAAATAAAATGAATACCCGCTAAAAATGTTTGAGTATATCTTCCAAATCTTTCAATAGTGTATGCATATCCCTGAGGAATTTGAACGATGGCTTTTGATACGATAAAAACAATAGAAAATATAAAAAATCCAATTAAATAAAGAGGTGGCACTATTGATTGCGTTAATCCGATACCAAGAATAGTGATAATAATGAGAAAAGAAACAAGGAAAAAAATTATCATACGCGCCCCGTTAAACATTAATAGAAAAATTAAATTGATAGAACATCTTATTTTTAAATATCCGATCTTTTTATTGAAAGCTATCAAAATAAATCTTGATGTTCAATCAAAATATGTTAAAACCTAACTATAGGGTATTATAGGAAGAATAATGAAAATTTTATTTAAAACCTTTTCTTTACTAGTTTTTGCTTCTTTTTTAATGGCCAGTCCGCGAGGAAGCTTTGCTGCAGCTGTAAAAAAAGCAAATCCTGCTGTAGTTTCAATTCAATCAGAAAAAACTGTCGCAAATGAAATGAATCCTTTTATGAATGATCCATTCTTTAGGCATTTTTTTAACGACCCCAGACTTCAAGAGCCCTCTCAAAAAATCAAAGGCCTAGGATCTGGTGTTATTGTTTCAAAAGAAGGTTATATTTTAACAAATTATCATGTAATAAAAGACTCAACAAATATTCTAGTTAAATTAAATGATGACCGGGAATTAAAGGCCAAAGTTATTGCATCAGACCCTCCTTCTGATGTTGGTGTCATCAAAATTGATGCTTCTGACTTGCCTGTTGCTTCATTGGGGAATTCAGATGAGCTTGAAGTTGGCGACATTGTTCTTGCTATCGGAAACCCTTTTGGAGTTGGCCAAACAGTAACGCAAGGAATTGTCAGTGGATTAAATAGAAAAAATCTAGGAATTAATCTTTATGAGGGATTTATTCAAACAGATGCTGCTATTAATCCTGGTAACTCTGGCGGTGCATTGATTGATATTGAAGGCAATCTAATAGGCATTAATAGCGCAATCTTAACACGCAGTGGTGGTAATAATGGAATAGGGTTTGCAATTCCTATAAATTTTGCAAAACAAATTATGGACGAACTGATTAAAGATGGCGCGGTTGAACGTGGTTGGCTTGGTATTATCATGACCGATCTAACTCCTGAATTACAAGAAGTCTTTAACTACGAAGGTACTGGAGGGGTTCTTGTCAGGGCTGTTTATAGCCAATCACCAGCTGCAAAATCAGGTCTACAACCAGGTGATATTATTACAAAAATTAATAACACGATCATTAAAGATTCTAATGATGTGAGACAGCTTATTAGTTCTTTTAAAAATAAACAAAAAATAAAACTTACTGCTATTCGTGATAGCGAAGAAATGAATTTTAGTATTGTGATTTCTATAAGAGAAAAATTAGAATAATTTATTAGCATGTCTATAACTGATTGGCGTCGTCCCAATCAGTTATAGTGGCGATATTTTTATAACAAGGCCCGACGTACTTTGAATCATAGGTTTCTTGAAATTCTAAAATAAATTCCGCTAGGCTATTAACCTTCGTCTTCAAAACATCTGATTTTTTTAATATGGCTAATCCTGCAAAATTTTCTATCGATTTATTTTTATTAAAATAAAAACAAGGCGTTAATTTATCTTTAGATAAAGACAAATAAACTTGCTCATCAATATAAATATCTGCACTAATCAAAAAAATATATTCAGATACTAAACAATCACTACCTATTTCTTTAATAAATGGCCAAGTGCCCCTTACCTGTGGCTCGTAAAAAAACTGCACCTTAGGGTTGGAGATAGCTGCTAAAATTGCCGCAGCATGAAATGAAATATTAATAAAAATATTATCTGCAATTAAATTTAATAACTGCAGATGTCGATAAAGTAAAGGAGATTTATTAACAGCAATTAATGGTTTAGGAAGATAATTAGTGACAGGCTTAAGTCTTGAACCTAAGCCTGCTGACAAAATAATAACATCCATATCTTGGTATTAATCCTTAATATCTCTATGCGATGATGCAGGAACTTGTCTTAATCTTGAAATTCTAGAGTCAATCGGCCAATTATAAAGCAATCGCGAATCTTCTACTATTTCATCCTTAATTGAAGAAAATGTATCGGCAACGAGCCCAAGTTCGAGAGCATGTGAGTAAATAATTGGCATTTTATGCTCTTTAATAGCTCGATCATCTTGAAAATTTCTATATTGATATGCTAGGGGCCACAATAAGATTGATTGAGCATTCAAAGCAGCTTTAGTGCATACGCCTGAAAAGGATTGATGCATCTTAGAAACAATAATACTACGCAAAAGAGCCTCTTGTACATTATGAGGAGGAATATCTTGTTCTAATCCCTCTCCATCTTGAAGATTATAAATAGAATAATACTCTTTTTTAAAAGAAACGTCTTTGCCTATCTTTATCAATTTATCTTGATCGCAGTATTCTAGTTGCATAATTAAATTTGAAGGGATTATTAAAGATCGCTCGATGTACGTATTAGCATACTGAACTGCAGTATTTTGAGTATATGAATTGATATAAACATCGACATTTTCAATTTTTGTAGATTTTACAGCTTCTTCAATAACAGTTTTTATACCCTTTTCAAAAACATTTACGCCTTTCTTTGGGGTGGCATCTTCAAGTGGCTCATACAGACCGAGTCGCGCCAAAAAGAACTTTATTTTTTTCCACATTGATTTATTAAAGGCAGGTATTACTACTTCATCTTCATCAGCCTGGGTTGGAAGTAAGTCTCTTTCCTCTTTTGTCATTAAATTATTAATTCGACGCTCAGATGTCGGATGCGTTAAGAAAATTGAATGCAGACGGAAAATGAAATTTTTCCAAAATGGCATTGAATGCTGAAAGTTAAAATAACGATCTGAGTTTGTTATATTATCATTTACAATATATTGATGAACAAAAATTGTAGCTTGTCTGTATCCTAAATCTGCTGCATATTCATCAGCATCAAACTCTAATTCTTGAGAATGTGCTGAATCCACAGCCTTCTGGCCAATTCCAATTAAGCCTTGAATAAAATAAAAAGCCTTATTCATATATGTGAAAGGAATTTGAAAAAATTTAAAACAAAAAAGAAGAATTCCAAAAGTATAATGATTCAATACGCTTTCAAGCCCTATATTAGTAAGGATTTGACGTAAAGATTTTATTTTTTGCTGACTATGCCCTAATTCATGAGCGAGCACTCCGCGAATGATATGTCTCTTTATATCTTCAGCGGTTATATCTTCAATAGTAATTTCTTCAAGTGCTTTATTCATCATTTCTGCTTTTGCTTTTCGCACTTCTTCTTTTAAGTCTTGATTATTTAAAAGCTCTGTTGAGATATTTTTAATCCTATCAATAAATTTTGTGCTCATATAGATTAAACCGCCCCAAAATCTAAGCGTTCTCGCATCTATTATTGATAAAAAAGGATTAATTATTAAAAAAGAAAAAGATATTCCAGATTTTTTTTTCAAAAAAGCAAAATCCTCATCCAAATTATATAAACTATCTTTTTTAAATACTGGCCAAAAATAACTACGCATACGTGCACCAGCTTTTTTTATCGGCTCTAAAATTTTATTAACTAACTGAATCATATCTGTTTTTTGATAAATTATTTTTAATAATAATAATAATCTTTTAAAAAAAAGTCATCAAATTATTTCTTATTATCAATAAAATACATTTTTTTTATCAAAAAGCTTCAAAAAAAACCTATTTAGAGTTGATTGATTTTTAGTTAAGTTTAATAATCTCACCAACAGGCTATTTTGATAGCTCAAATATCGAGTCTTTTTATCTCTCAAAGACAACCTGGCAAAAATTCCTATCATTTTTAATAGTCGCTGCTCAGCAGATATTTGATAATCTTCAATCAAATTTCGATCATGTCCTTTAGCAATATTATTTAACACCTCTAATGTTTTTATCCTATTCTCACTACTTAAATTTCTATAAGCATCTTCTAATAGTGATACAAAGTCATAACAATACGGGGCTATTAATGCATCTTGATAATCAATAAAAAAAATGCGGTCCTGATTCATCATAATATTTTTACTATGAAAATCTCGATGGGCAATGACTTTAGGGGAATCATTAAAAAATACAATAAATCTTTCTTTAAGTTGATCGTAATGCTCTCTTTCCTTGATTCCTAATTGAGCATCAATAAACCATTCATAAAAAATATCTAATTCGCGAATTACTTCTTGCTCAGTATAACTTGGTAAATTGATATTTGTTAACTCATGGCCCTTTACTAAATGCAATAATACTTTTAAATGAATCAGAGAATCATGATTTTTTTGTAAATCAGATCCTCCATTTTCCATAATAATAAGGTTACTTTGAGCCTCAACCTGTACTATCCTTGGTAAAGGCCATAATGAATTTAATTGATGGTATACGGCAAGAGTCTTATTAAACTCTTCATGAGAGGAAAGCCACTGCCAAATATACCCGCTATTCTCATCTATAAAAGTTTTTTTAAAAGAAGCTTCCTGAGGAAGCTCTACTAATGATGGGTAGCTTAATTGAAAAGGAATATTCATGTTCATATCAATGTACTCTATTATTCAGAATAAGCATAAGAAATTTATAAAATTAAAACTAGTCTTAGTTTTGATAAGTGTTTTAAGCAAACTAAACGCATACACTCAGTGGCTCAACAATCCTGATGATAGGATTTGCTTAGGGGAGTGGCTTACTACTTATCCGTCAACAGATTTGTGGCTTGAAAAAGACTTTAACATTCAAATTGATCAGCAAAAATTTGATATAAAAAATAATAAAATTATTGGATCAAATTTCTCATTGGTTGGCCGCGGAATTATATTGGATGCACATACGACAACATTAACATATTCTAAAGATAAAAAATTCTGGGAACTTCAAGGAGACGTTCATCTTCAAACAGCAGACATTTTTGTAGAGGCAGAATCTCTTTCTTTTGACCAACAGTTACTTCAGATTGAAGCTAATGATATTCATTTCATTTTATTAGAACATCAACTCCATGGATACGCTAAAAAAATTACTGGGTCTCCTGATTATCTTGAATTGCAAGATGTTGTTTATACCCAATGCCCTCCGAGCTTAGATATATGGTCTATTAAAAGTTCTGAAATTATTGTTGATAAGAAAAAAAATACATTAATCATTAAACATCCGACTCTTGATGCTTACGGTCAAAAATTTTTTGAAGGCCCTACAATCAAAGTTGTTAGAAATAAAGTCACAAATAAAATGGTTGCGCTTCCTGCTTTTAAATTTTCAACGCAAGGAAATTTAGCAATTAGAGCCCCTTTTCTTTATAACTTGGAAAATCAATCGGTCGAAATCACTCCTGAAATTAATTTTAAATATGGGTTAGGACTTCAAGCAAAGATTTTTAAAAATAATTCAACAATTCATGGATTTTCTCAACTTCCGATGCCTGATCAAGAATGGAGCTGGTTTGCTAATTTCAAAAGTGAGCAGCATTTGGATAATTTTGATTATAGCTTTCAAGGGTCTTTCATTAGCGATCATGAATTGATTTATCGATACCCTGATTTAACACCAGATCAAGATCAAGATCAATTATATACGATTAACAGAGGCAGCTTAAGGAAAAAAACCTCACTCGGTCAACTGCATTTATATCTTGAAAAACTTTACCCTTATAAAGAAGCTCAACAACCCGATTTTAGAGTCATTGAAAACTTAGCATCGGCTCGACTTGATTATTATGATCCTAAATATTCTTATCAATTACATGCTGATTTAATACATCATGTAGATCACGGGGCTTATCCTAGATTATTAGCAAAAACTCAAACTTATGAGCCAATCTTATTTCCAATATCTATAACTTACCTTGATTATTTAAATCATGATTATCGACAAATTCAAGCAACAACATCTTTAAAAACTCAAAAAGTATCTCTAAGAAAAAATTTAGATTTCTGGATACAACAAGTAGGTAGCGTTAATTACCAAGAATCCAGCTCGCCTAAACTAGATATTATTGCTCGTCCATTAACAATAGATTCTTTAGACACGGCTAAATGGCATCAAGGTGAAGATTGGTCGAGTAATGGCCTGCAAGTTGGCCCTAGACTTTCGTTAACTCATCATAATTGTCAATTATTAGCAGCAATTAACTATGCTATATCTAAACCAACACAACCATGGTCATCTGCAACCCAACCCTATTTAACACCTTTTAATAAAGATAATGAAGATAACTTTTCTCCTTTAGGGATAAAGATTAATCTTAGTGATAAGATTGCTTTTTCAGGAATGTATGACATCGAAGCTGAAAAATTTGTTTATAGCGAATTAGATTATTTTTATGAAGGAATGAAAGGTCAAGGATATGCTTCTTTAATTTATCACCATTATTTCCCCACAGATTATTTATCTGAATCTACAGAGAAAGTTGCTCAATTTAATTTAGGACTTTACTCTCATTTCAGTCAACCTCATCAATATTTCTTTGAAACTGGAATTAACTTACTACCTGTTCGACTAGAAAGAGTGAGATTTGGGTGGAAATACGATCACTGCTGTTGGGAATCTTCTTTGGGTTTTGGTGCTAGCAAAAAATTCGATCCTCAAACTTTAACTGAAAAATGGAATTATACTGTTTCAGTTAAAGCTGAGGTTAGGGCTTTAGGCTTTATGCGCTTAGGCCGCGATAAAAATCTACAATATTTAGGTGTTGAGTGGAAAAAATTCGAACCCAGCAACTTATTGTATTCAATTTATTAAGAAGCCGCTTCAATAGATGCTTTTAATAAAGTTAATGCTTCTTCTTTGTTTTTCAAAGAACGAACTTTAACCCATTTATTCGGCTCAAGATCTTTATAATGCTCAAAGAAATGTTTAATTTGAGCAAGTAAAGTTTCTGGTAAATCTTGAACGTCATTTATGTGATTAAATGCAGGTGATATTTTAGGACTAGGAACTCCTATCAGTTTATAATCTTCTCCTGCTTCATCTTCCATATCAAGAACACCAATAATTCTTGTAGGAATGACGACTCCAGGAGATAGTGTATACGGGCACCAAACTAAAACATCGATAGGATCTCCATCGCCTGCTAATGTCCCAGGAACAAATCCATAATTACAAGGATAAAACATTGGTGTAGCTAAAAATCTATCAACAAAAACAGCACCTGTTTCCTTATCAATTTCATATTTAACAGGTTGCCCCATTGCCGGAATTTCAATCAACACATTTACAATATCTGGCGCTTTTGAACCTGGTCCGATTTTATCAACTAGCATGAGCTACTCCTTCATAACAATGTGGGCAATATTTGCCTTCAACATATTGATGACTATCTAAATCCGCTGCTGTTAATGGCATGCGGCAAACAAAACACATTCTCTTATCTGAAACATCCAAATTAGGCTTTAATGAAACTCTTTTGTCAAAAACAAAACATTCACCATCATAATTATTTGATTTTGTATCTTCAAAATATTTTAAAATACCACCGCGTAATTGGTAAACATTTTCAAAACCTTGCTCTTTCATATAAACAGCAGCTTTTTCACAACGAATACCGCCGGTGCAAAAAGTAACTATTTTCTTTTTCTTATGCTCATTTAAAGCAGGTAGAATTTTTTTAAATTCTTTAAATGATTTAATATTTGGGTCTATCGCATTTTTAAAGGTTCCAAGCATGACTTCGTAATCATTTCTAGTATCAATCAAGATAACTTCTTCATCGTTTTTATCTAATAAATCTTCTAACTCCTGAGCAGAGATATACGGTGCTCGATGATCAAAATTATATAATGAATCAAAAGCTATTATTTCTTTTTTTATTTTTACTAAAAAGCGATTAAAGGCGATATCATCACTATAGCTAGGTTTAATATCGTACTGATCAAAAGTTGTTTGTGTTAGTTCAAACATTTTACTTAGAACAGAATTGACCTCTGTTTCAGTCCCAGATAAAAAAACATTTAATCCTTCTGGTGAAACTAAAATAGTTCCTTTAATACCTAGGCTTTTTCCAAAAGATGATAACTCTGTCTTGATCGAATTTAAGTCATCTAACTTCTTGAAACAATAACCTGAAATATTTAAATATTTCATTTTATTCTCCTTTTACAATTTTGCATCTTGAAAAATTATATCAAAATCAAATCGAAAGTCTGCAGTTTATTGAAAAAAGAGTTAATATTATAGTTAGAAATCATTTTTAAGACAGCAAATATGACTTGGGTTATCGGAGATATTCATGGTTGTTATAATTCTTTGCAGGCATTAATTTCAAAATTACCTGCAAATGATATTATTTTGATCGGAGATCTTATTAATAGGGGTCCTGAGTCAGCCAAAACACTAGATTTTATTTTTGAAAAAAAAATTCAATCAGTGCTTGGAAACCATGATATAGCTTTATTGGCGATGCTTGGGGGCTTTCTGTATCCGCACCCTGATGATTGCTTTAACTCTTTGATTCAGGAGCCTAAAATTTCTGATTGGGCTTTTTGGCTTCAAAGATTACCATTTATGATTAAAATAAAAGATCATCTTATTTCACATGCTGGATTTTATCCCTATTGGTCTGAAAAAGAACACGAGGAAACTGCTGAAAAACTTCATCATTTCTTTGCAAGCTTAAATAATTTCAATCAATTAGAAAAATTATGGATAAACGCTCAAATAATCACTCATCCATCTCAAATAAAAGATGAATTAGACCAGCTTGCTTTCGGTGTTAATATTTTTACAAGAATGCGCTACTTAACTAAAGATGGATCGCTAGCTCTTCATGCAAAAGGAACTCCAGATTTACATCCAGAACTAACCCCATGGTTTAATCTTATCGAATTTGGCCCATTAAAAAATAAAAATCTTGTTTTTGGGCACTGGTCAGCACTCAGAGGTGGGATTATTCATGAAAAAATTATCGCCACAGACTCAGGATGCGTCTGGGGCGAATCACTTTCAGCTTATAATCTATCTTCAAAAAAATGGATTAAGCAAGCTTGTTTAGATCAGTCACGGCGGTGGCAAGAAGATTAAATTCATCAATAGTTAATGTTTCGGGCCTGCGTGTACCATCTATTCCTATTTTTTGAAAATCAATTTTATAATTTTCTAATGATTTTTTAATCATTTTGCGTCGATGGCAAAATGATTCTCTAACAAGCTCTTCGAATAACGGATGTGCTTTATATTTTTCATGCGGTGTTGTTTTAATAAAGCTAGACATAACTTTGGGAACTGGATAAAAATTATCAGGACCAACATGAAAAAGAATTTCAAAGTCATAATTAAGTTGCATCATTAATGATAACCGACCATAATCCTTGGAGCCGGGTTTAGCGGCTAACCTTTCAGCTACTTCTTTTTGTAATAGAAATATGCCTGCTGTTTTTGGGCATTCATCTCGATATTTAATGAGTAAAGGTGTCGATATATTGTAAGGCAAATTGCCGAAAATTAAATCTATATTTTTTTCATTAATTAATTCTGATAAGTTAACTTCAAGAACATCTGATTGTATTAAATTTAAATTTTTTCCCTGAAACTTATTTCTAAGAAATTCAAGTAAATCTCTATCAATCTCTATAGCTGTTAACTCTGACAATCGCTGTAATAGAAGGGTTGTTAAAGCGCCTTGTCCAGGGCCTATCTCTAAAACATGTTGAGGGTTTTGCGCCATTACTGCATCCGCCATTTTTTCACAAATGGCTTGATTTTTTAAGAAATTTTGACCGAATCTTTTTTTTGCTTTTATCATGATAACACTTTTATATAATAATCTTTTTTCAAAGAGTCATACCATATTGGTAATTTTTCTTCCGTTTTTTTAGTAAGCAATTGCTGCTTTAATGATGCTAAAATATTTTCTTGAATATCTATATTGCTTTGGTCTTCTTTAGACTCCAATAAAACCGAATACCAATGACTTCCTATGAAGAATGGTTTTGAACATTCATTAGCCTCTAAAGAGCTCAACTCATTTAAAACATCTGCGGGTAAATCATTTATTGATTTAATCACTGAGTCCGTAATCACGATATCTTCTGGTTTTTTTGATTGATGAAGATATAATTCTTTTACTTCGCTCGGACTCATCCCTTGTAGTTTCGCTGAGTTTATTAATTTAATTTTATATTTTGCATCCAATAATTGCGGTAGTGTAATTTTTTCAAGATAAAAACCAATATGCTCATCATCAATAACAAAAAATTGCCAAGTATTTGTTTTTTTCCAATCAACCTGGGTCAAAATAGCTCTTCTAATTTTATGCGCAGGATATTGATGATATGCTCTTGTGTTTGTTTGAATATCTTGATCTGTAATTTTATTACTACTTTCAAGCATTTTGAAATCCCAAAGAGCTCCGATTGGCATCCATGCTTGTGGTTGTTGACTAAAATATTGAATTTCATAATCTGACAACTCTATTTTATCTTGTACAAGATATTTTGTTAGTTGCTCTTTTTTTACCATTGCAGAATAAAAAGATTGGACTCTTTGATCTGGGATTTCTTCTAAATGATATCTTTCTTTGAATGCTTTTAACTGATCATTATTTAATTCAATTTTATTATTACTTAATTTTTCCCATAGAATTTCATTCATTTTTTCAATGCAAAGCTCTTCTATAAGCTGAGGTCTAACTTTAGAGTATGGTGGATTGTATCCAGGGATTGTTTTTTTGTGAATTTCATAGCGATCTATCAATTCAAGCTCTGTGATTGGTTTTTTTTCAACCATTGCAACCAATTTATCACTGATAAGACCTGCTGAACTCATCGTAATGAGCGCTAAACCCACTAAAACTTTTCTAATATTGGCCAACATGGAATATCCCTTATGAATAAAACAGTTCATTTAAAATAAATAATAACCTAATAGAAAAAATATAATAACCCCCCAGGTATAGATGAGCTGTGTTGATAACTCAAATCTAAAGACTGGGGCCTTGATATCTTTGGCCACAAATTGATCTCGGTCATCATAATAAGCTCTATTCCATAAATCATTCCAATTTTCTAATACATGATCATAAAATGAATCAAAATCACTAAAATTATTCGGATAAATGACTTTAGTTACAATTTTTCTACAAATAACTCCAAATTTTAAATGCCATTTTTTTTCAGCAATCACATCTTCTTTATTAGTGATTATCATTAATTGAATTGGCCAGCCCTCTTCGTAACACATTTTCAGGCCTCCGTGTTTTAATGCTAATGAATGGTGTTGTGTATTTCTATGGCCTTCAGGATAGATAATCATTGGAGCACCATGTCTTGCCCTAATATGTTCTCTAACATAATGCGCTAGCTTATGACGAGATGTTTTACCTCGATTAAAAAATAAGACTTTTCCTGATAACCAACCATACAATCCAGCAAATGGAAACGCGATTGCAACAAGCCACCTTGATAAATGAGAAACTCTTCCTATCGCGTAACTATCAATAAAAAAATCTGTAAATGAGCGATGATTGACTAAAATTACTTTGGTTAAGGGGGATAATGAAGTTGATTCTTTATGCTCAATAATATTAATTCGTAGAGATTTTGATAAAAATCTATCAACCCACCAGGTCAAGTCAAAGGGTACTATCAAATAAATTAACGAGCTCATCATTAAGACAATTTGTGAATATATTATAAAAATAAACAGCAACATACTTTCCTCATTAGGTTAAAAATTAAAATCGATTAATCTATCAAGACGCCTGTTGATATTAGTCAAAATAACATAAGGAATAATATTTAAATATTTGGATAAATTGATTAACTGATATTGGGTTTCGCCAAATAAACAAATATATTTCTCATGATCTTCAACTAGATCAGCTCCATCAACTTGAATATAACTTAAGTCCATCATCACAGGCTTAAGAAATTCATATGCAATATTTTTATAAATAAATTTATATCCAGCTACTAAAGGGAGCAAGCCATCGCCATATCCAATCGAGCAAAGAAATACTTTTTTTTCCTGTAATGTTTTTAATCCATATCCAATAAATTGAGGGTTTGGCTCTATTTTTTTTAATTTTTTTAAAAATAATTTCATTACAGGAAGAAAGTCAGGATCTTGATTTGAAGGATAACCATATAAAGACAATCCAACTCTAGCAAACGAACAGTTAAAGCCACCCCACTCTAATAACCCTTCAGAATTCATTAATGATGTTTGTAAATCATATTTATTAGCTAATGCCATAAAATCTGAACAAGCCCATTTTACTAAATCTGAAAATTTATCAGTCCCAGGAATATGCCCCATTAATCCGCAACATCTGTTTGAGTGATGATCTAAGATATTGATGGCCTCAGTGAAAGTCAGCCCTAATCGGTTCATTGTTAAATTTATTTTAATCCAAAATTTAAAATCTTTTTTAGAATTGAGGGCCCAGATTGCTTGTTCAGGAGTGGTAATAACAAAATCAACAAGATCTGCATAATTTAACTCTTCCTCAGAAAGGGGGCCATTCATAATGATAAATTTTGTCTTACGATCTTGGATTAATTCAAAGCACTCGCTCAAAATGCTGACTGCAAAATAAGACGCCTTTTCATCTAAAATCTCAGTAATGTCTGAAATACCATGTCCATAAGCATTGGCTTTAACAACAGGAATAATTTTTGAAGAATTTGCTTTTTTTTGAAGTAAATCATAATTATGAAGTAAATTTGATCGAGATATACTTAAAAATGAGCGAGCGGGATTAGTCATAATGGAAATTTTTAAAAGAGCCTTTTTCAGGAGTAAAGACTAATTTAGCAGTTCCAATAGGTCCATTTCTATGTTTTGCAATAATAATTTCTGCTAATCCTTTATCTTGAGATCCAGGATTATAGTACTCATCTCTATAAATAAACATGATCAAATCAGCATCTTGTTCAATTGCGCCAGATTCACGAAGATCTGACATAACCGGTCTTTTATTATTTCTAGACTCTAACCCACGATTTAACTGGGATAATGCGATCACAGGAATTTTTAGCTCTTTTGCTAGAGATTTAAGTCCTCGTGAAATTTCAGATACTTCTAATACTCTATTTTCTTGAGAAGAAGTTCCTCTTATCAGTTGCAAGTAATCAATAATTACAACACCTAATTTTTTACCTTGATGCTCTAATTCTCTTGCAACAAGCCTCGCTCGAGAACGAATTCCGCTGATTGTTAAAGATGAAGATTCATCAATATATAAAGGTTTAGATGTTAAAGTTTCTATTCCATGAGCAATAGCTTGCAAATTTTGTAATTTTCCACGTCTTAAGGTGTCATGATCGACCCCTGTCATCATCGAAAGCAATCTCAAAATAATTTGCTCAGCAGGCATCTCTAAGCTAAAAAACAAGACTGGAAAATTGCTATAAATCGCACTCATTGTAAATTCAAGAGATAATGCTGTTTTACCCATCGATGGACGAGCAGCTAAAACAACTAAATCTCCTTGTTGAAACCCACTTGTTAAGCGATCGATATCGGTAAACCCTGAAGGTATTCCATTATACAATTTGTCATTATTTTTATTTTCTTCAATTCTATCTAAAGTTTGTTTAATAAAAGCAGTAACTGGCATTGGTTTTGTATCAGATGCTGCTTGCGATGTTAATGACAACATTTGAGCTTGAAAAAAATCTAGAATATCAGCGGCTTTTTGACCAGCCGGCTCTATTGCTTGATGATTCATCTGCTGTGCCAATTTCATAAGACAACGGCGTATAGCTCGATCTGCAACGATTTCAGCATATGTTGTTATATGATGCGATGTTAAAGGGAAAGATGCTAATGATTGTAAAAAATCAGCGCCTCCAGCCTCATCTAATTTATTAACATCTTCTAGATAGTGCGTTAACGCTATTAAAGAGATAGGAATATTCCTAGCGATTAATGCAGTAATTGCTCTGAAAATAATTTTATGCGCGGGATGAAAGAAGTAGTCCTCTACGATTAAAGAAGATATTTTATCCCATAAGGATTCATCTTTAATAAGAGATGCTAATAGGGCTTGCTCAGCCTCCAAAGAATGTGGATGTTCTTGATTGGAGACTAAGCTCATAGTCATTACTTAGGTTGTTCTGACTCAATAGTCATATTCATAGTAACAACACATTCTGGATGAAAGTGTAATTCATATGTATATTGACCAACTTCACGAATAGCTTGTTCTAAACGAACTTCATGCTTCGCTACTTGATGACCTGTGTCAATCAAACGTTGTAAAATATCGGATGCTTTAATTGATCCGAATAGCTTACCTTCTGGGCTTGCTTGTACAACAAATTTCAAATGAACAGATTTAACAGCATCTGCACGAGCAGTTGCGTTATCGAAACGCTCTTTTGCTTTTGCTTCTAATTCACTTCTTTTTTGTTCAAAAAGGGACACATTAACTGCTGTTGCAGGAAGTGCTTTTCCATAAGGAAGTAAATAGTTTCTTGCATAACCTGCAGCAACTGTTGCAACATCGCCTAATTTACCGACATTACGCATATTTTCTAAAAGAATAACTTTCATTTATATACCCTCAGTAATTAGTGATTGTCACAATATGGAATCAATGCTAAAAAGCGAGCGATTTTAATTGCTTTAGCGATTTCATGTTGATAACGGTTTTGAACTCCGGTAATACGTGAAGGAACGATTTTACCAGTTTCTGTAATAAACTTTTTTAATAGTTTGTAGTTTTTGTAATCAATGCTATCAGCAGCAACACGGCCTGAACTGAATGGACATTGTTTACGTTTAGCTTTTGTACGCCAACTCATAGAATATGTCTCCGATTTAGAATTTTAATCTTCTAATGTTGTCTCATAAGAATCATCAGGATTTAAAATTGGTGATGCATCTTTAATCTCGTGAGGTACTTGTAAAATAAGATCACGTAGAACAGAATCACTGTGATGAAAAATCTCACGTAATTGATCGATAACATCAGAAGTAGTTGTTACGTTCATCAAGACATAATGTGCTTTGTGCACTTTCTTGATAGGATACGCTAACTGGCGACGGCCCCAGTCTTCTAGACGGCTGATAGTGCCACCTGATTCTTGAATTAATTTTGAATATCTTTCAACCATTCCTTTAACTTGATCGCTTTGATCAGGATGGACAAGAAAAACAATCTCATAGTGGCGCATTGCCTTTTTATTTTGAACTTCAGTCATAATTATCCTCATGGTTTACCAGCCCATACACAAGCATGAGCAAGGAAGTTTTTTATAAGCTCTTTTAAATAAATTTAAAAGTGTTTTTTCCAATACGCACTCACATCTTTTATCCGTATTAGCCTAACATCGGCTGCTTTAGCCTAGATTTGTTGGTCAGTTTTCACTGAGCGAGCAGGTGTGGAATAATTAGTAAGTTGAATTATTAATTATTAGATATGAATCTGTTCTATTCGCATCAACATTCTTTCAAAATTTCAGAAAAATATCAAGATAAGATTGAGATAAATAATAAATAAAAGACTCATAAGTTATTAAATTATGAGTCTTTAATTTTTTATTCTAATTTTAGCCTTATATCTAAGGATGTTAACTGATTTTTAATTTTTCTAAAACTTAAAAATTAGTTATTTTTATAACGTTTTTGCACGTTCATAGCATACCAATGCAGCAGTAACTGCGGCATTTAAACTTTGACAAGAAGGTGATAATGGAATATGCACTAACGAATCACATTCATTCATCACTGCTGATGAATGTCCTTTTCCTTCATTTCCAACTAGAATTGCCGTTTTAGGCCAAAAAACTTTAGTTGTTAAAATTTGTGATTTCTCAACTGAAGTTCCTATTAACCCATAACCTTGTTTTTTCAAATTCTGCAGTGTTTGAATAAATGAAGTGACTTGAATCACTGGAAGCTTAAATAAACACCCAGCTGAAGCACTTGCAACAGCTGAAGTGATCGGAGAAGCTTTATGTTTAGGAATCATGACCGCATCTACATTAAAGGCCAATGCATGTCGAATAGCACTGCCTACATTCTGAGGATCTTCGAGATGATCAAGAATTAAAATTGTTTTAAAATTTTCGTAACCATCAATTTCTTCTAAAGATTGATAGATCTCTAGCTCAACTAAAGCCGATACCCCTTGATGCTTAATATTTTTATCAAAAAAATTAAGCGGCTTGACTTGCATTGAAACCTTCTGAGACCCTTTCATTTTCTGAATAATTTCGAATGCATTTTCAGTGCAATCCACATGTTTTATTTTTGTATGCTTTGATGTCAAAGCAGCTTCTATGGAGTGAATCCCATAGATTATCAATTCTGTTTTCATAAAAAGTTTACTATTTTAAAATTAATTCGATTTTGATGAGAATCAATGGTTAATAATTTAACGATTAACTTATCACCAATCTTTAATGTATTAATTCCATTAGTTAATATTCCATTTTCTTGCTCATAGTTCCAATAGCTTGAATCAATTTGAGAAACATGAACTAATCCATCTATTGGAAAATCATCAAGTTCCACAAAAACTCCAAAATCAGTTAAGCCAGTAATCATCGCTGTTAAGTTTTTACCAGAAAGCCTTGATGCAAACTCTGTTTTTAAATATGTATGATAACTTCTTTCAGCTTCTTCTGCGCGTCTTTCAAGATAATTAACTCGTTGAAGTCCTAATTGAATTGACTGCTCAGTTGGTTTAGGATGCCTTTTCTTATCTAAAATCCAATAAATCAATCGATGCACTAGAAGATCTGGATAACGTCGAATAGGTGATGTGAAATGACTGTATAAATCAAAATTTAATCCAAAATGCATGCTTGGAGCTGTTTCATATGTAGCTCGTTGCATAATCCGTGAAATTAATACTGTTAACCTTGGATGCAACCTCTTTAATTTATTAGATAAATCAGCAATTTTTTCTAAAGTATAAGGCATATCTAATTGCAATCCTAATGGCTTTAAAGCAGCATTTAATAAAATTACTTTTTGCTCAGCAGGCTCATCATGTGTTCTATAGACTCCAATTTCTGAATTTTTATAAATAAAACGAGCTGCGCATTTATTAGCAGCCAACATCATTTCTTCAATTAAATGATTAGATTCATGAAGTTCATATCTTGAAATATCCTTAACCTTCTCTTTTTGATCAAGATCAAAAACAGATGCCTGCTGTGCAAAATGAATATATCCTTCACGCTTACGCTGGGCATTCAAGGCTCTATAAACTTCCCATAAATGAGAAATCGAGGTTGTTAACTCTGCAGGAACCAATCCCTCTTGAACTTGCTCATAAGTAAGTCTAGCCTTGGAGTTCATAATTGCCGGATAAAAATCATATTCCGTAATCTTTCCATCAGCAGCAATAGTCATCTCGCAAGTTAAACAATAGCGATCAACGTGCGGCTTTAATGAGCATAAATCATTAGAAAGAACTTCAGGTAACATTGGGATCACGTTCAAAGGAAAATAAACAGACACTCCCCTTGAGCTTGCCTCTCTATCCAAAGCCGCATCTTCTTGTACATAATGAGAAACATCAGCGATTGCAACATATAATTTCCACTGATTATTATCTAAAGGCATTGCTGCTACGGCATCATCAAAATCTTTTGCCGTTGATCCATCAATAGTAACTAATGGAATATCTCTTAAATCAATTCGTTCTTTCGTTTTTCTAATTGATCTTGTTTGCAATTCCTTAGCTTCAGCTAAAACTTCTTTCGGCCAGTACCATGGAAGACCATATTGTTTAATAATTGAGGTTAACCCTTTAGGATATGGATTTGGGATAATCTCAGCGAGAATGTATTCTGAATCAGTTGATCGATCGAGTCGGCAATATACTTTATCTTTAATTGATAGCTCTTCATCAGATAACGATCGAGCACTAATAACATCCTTTTTATACGGACCTTTAAATACTTTTATTGCGTAATTATAACCTTCCGGCAAGTCATACTCATTGGAGTCAACAACAACTCCTTCTAAATAAACAATCGCAGGTTCAATCAATTTAACGAAGGCAGCACGATTTAATGGCTCAATAAAAGAGAAAAATCCATAATCACCTTCGAATATTTCATCAGGCTTAGATCGATGTAAAGGATATTCTTTTTTTCTATCAACGAGATATACGGCATAATCCCCAGTATCAGACTTGACAACAAGCCCCTTTTCAAGAGACCAATAATCTAAAGTGTAAACATTGCCATCAATTTCAACTAATTGACCATCTCTAAACATCGCTTTCAGTCGATATTCAAGAGTTTTATTTTTATCATCATTATCGCCATATAAAGAAAGTAAATCTTTATGTTTAACTTTATGATCATGTTGTTGTACTAATAAAATGAGTCCTTCTCTAGATAAGATAGGATCTGCATAATTTAATTTTTCTCGCTCCGCTTGTGGATCGATAAAGTTTTTAGGTATACGCATTATTTGTTAAGGGGCCTCTGATTCAAAATGTTCAAACAATTTATTATCTGTAGACAATACTAGATAATCTCTTTTCTCAGATAATGTATTTTTATAGACTTCCAGTGTTCTGAAAAAATTATAAAATTCTGGATTTTTCTTATAGGAATCTGCATAAATACGTGATGCATCCGCATCTGCTTTTCCCTTGATGGTTGCTGCATCTTTTTGTGCTTGCGCTAAAATAACTTGAACTTGAGCATCGGCTTCCGCTTTGATTTTCTCAGATTTTTCCCGACCTCTTGCTCGATGCATTGTTGCGCTTTTTTCTCGCTCAGTTCTCATTCTATTATAGACTTTTTCACTGACATCATCAGGAAGATCTATTTGTTTTAATCGAAAATCAACTAGTGTGACTCCCAATGATTGTAAACTTTCTTTTATTGCAGGAGCAAACGTGAGCATAACGTCTTGTCGATCTTCTGAAATTAGACTTGATAATGGTCTTTTTCCAAATTCTTTTAAAACAGCATTTTTTACTTTTTGCTTAATAAGATATTCTACATTCTTTTTTGATTGTGCCCAAGATCTTGCGCCACCAGCTGAATTTACTTTAAAGAATTCAACAAAATTATCAATTTTCCATTTAAAATAAAAATCAACCATTAGATAAACCTGCTCGACTGTTTGTATACGGTCTGAATCTATGGTCCATATTTGATTTCTAGCATCCATTCGATAAGGTTTATCTAGAAATGGAACTTTAAGGTGCAATCCAGGTTGATATAACCTAGGCTGATTTAAATGATCTGAAGCTACCTTTCCAAGTCGAATTAAAACAGCACGCTCAGACTGATTAACTATAAAAATAGAATTAATCACCACATGCATACAGATAATAGTTAGAATAAACCATAAAACGAATTTATCTCGGGAAAACATTAATGATCTCCTTTTTTTACGCTGATCGGCGGTGCAATTTTAGGTATTCTTTCAGATTTAAATCCAGAATCAACTAAGTCTTTTTGTAAAGGTATTGAATTTGATTCACTATTCTTTAAATCAACTGGGGATAAATTAAGATAAATAATATTATTATTCGTTTTTTTATCAATAATAATTTTAGAAGTTGATGATAGCACTTTTTCCATCGCATCTAAATAAAGTCTGTCTCGCATCAAATCTGGGGCAAATTGATATTCTTTAATTAAAAAATCAAATGCCGCTGTTTCTGCTTGAGCTTTCAATATTTTTTCTTGAGCATAAGCATCTGCTTCAAATTTAATACGTTGAGCTAATCCTAAAGCTACTGGTACTTTGCTTTCTCTATATCGATCTGCTTCATTTTGATAAGCTTGCTCATCTTCTCGGGCTTTAGTGACATCGTTAAAAGACTGTTGCACGGCAACCGGTGGTAATGCGAAACTTAAATTAACATCTTGTAACTCAATTCCTATCTCATAAGCCAATAAGGATTGCTCTATAAGTTTTTTTATATCAAGAATAATTTCTTGTTTTCCTGTCGTTAATATTTCATCAAGCTTAGAATGGCCGATGACCTCTCGAATAGCACTTTCAGATAATTGATTCAGTGTTAAAATTGGATTTTCATCATTAAACAAATAAGCTATAGGATTGTTTTTTCTATATTGAATCTCAAAACCAGCATAAATAATGTTTTCATCTTCTGTTAACATCATATGCTCTTTTTTAAATGAATCAATCGCATGAACATCAATGATATAAACTTTATCAATAAATTTAGGATTCCAATTTAATCCAGAATACTTTGTCTCTAAAAATTTACCAAATCGAGTAACAACTGCATTTTCCGGCTCAGAAACTATATAAAATCCACTTAAAATATAAAGAATAATCATAACAACAGAAAGCAACAATCCGTAAATAGGATAAGAAGTTCTATCATTATCTATATTTTTTTTATCTTTCTTTTTGAAAAATTTACTAATTAGCTCATCTAAATCTGGCGGCGAATCATTATTTTTATTTCCGTTTTGATTCCAATTCACTCTCCACTCCTTTCAAAGAATTAATCTTCAATATCGAAAAAATCCTGATTAATTGTTTCAGCATCGGCTTGATCATCATCAAATCCAGCACTTTTGCCAATCGATTTAGAAGGCACTATTGTTGAAACAGCATGTTTGTAGACAATTTGATTAACATTATTTTTTAACATAATAACGAATTGGTCAAATGATTCAACGATACCTTTCAATTTAATTCCATTAACAAGATAAATTGATACAGGGATTTTTTCTTTTCTAAGTGCATTAAGAAACGGTTCCTGAAGGGAGTATCCTTTAGACATTGCTGTCTCCTTTTTAAAATATTTATTTAAAATTATAACATAGTGGAATCTATAGCTATATTTCAGCTTACTAAATTAGCTATTTATTCTATATCTTATATCTGCCTGAATCTTAACACGGAATCTAATATCTTAATAAAAATTCTTCAAATTTTTTATCAAAATCTTTAGAAGAAGGGGCATTTTCATCAAAATCAACATACGCAATATTGTCTGTCAATTTTTTCATCCATGTTTTTTGTCTTTTAGCTAACTGTGCTGTTGCGAAAAAAGCTCTCTCCTCTGCTTCTTTTTTAGAAAGATGGTTCAAAAGACCATTCAGTAATTGTCTGTAGCCAACAAATTTCCAAAATTCTAAATCTTGATTTGGATATTGCTCCCAGAGATCATGAACTTCATCCCAAAAACCAAATTGGAGCATCTTTTCTAAACGGTAAAGCATAATATTTCGATGCTTTTCTTTATCACGAGGATATAATCCAATAACATGAAGATCTAATCCTGCATCATGATTTGAAGACCAAAAAGATGATAATGGCTGACCTGTAAATTTATAAACAATCAATCCTCGATATATACGTTGTGAGTCATTCGAGGCAACCTTCAAGGCAAAAACTGGATCAACTTTTTGCAGATTTTCATAAAGAGTTGTAATTGGTATTGTTTTCAAATGATTCAAATAATCGATTTCCAAATTAGAATCTATTTTAGGGATAGCGGCTAACCCGTGAATCAGTTGGTAAATATACATCATCGTTCCACCAACCAAAATAGGCATCTTATCTCTACTTTGTATATCTTTAATCGCTTTTTCTGTATCAATAATAAACTCTTGCACATTATAAGATTTTGTTACATCTGCAATATTAATTAAATGATGAGGACACTGTTTTAACTCAGCATCTGTTGGTTTATTAGCCCCTATTGTTAATTGCTTATACACTAATGCTGAATCAACACTCACTATTTCTATAGGGTATTGTTTTGACTTCTCTATAATAAAATTAGTCTTTCCAATAGCTGTTGGTCCTATTAAGGCCATGATTTTTTTATTCATATTCTAGAAAAAAATTAATAAGTTTCGTTGTAGATAATATCTTTACAAATAAATTTGATTGTCGACAAATCATCTCTATTTGATCATATGTATATTTTTCCCACCAAGAAAGGGGGAATATTGTGTTTAAAGTTAATGATTCTTGGATATCCAATTGATTTTTTAAATTATAGATACCTATGTCAGCAAAAAATACAGTTAATTTGTGATTAATCAGTTTAATGTTTAATTTTTCAAAAAAAATTTGATTATTTTTTTCTTTAATTTCTAAAGGCAGCAATAATGGGGCTATCGACTCCATGCCCAACTCAACTAAAGCTTTAATAAACTCAAACCCATTAAATAATAATTGAGTATTCTTATTTGAAATTAAAATATAATCTTCTGCTAAAAAAAAGAATTGATCTTTATTTTTATGAGGAGCCTCAAAATTATTTTTAGTTTCAATATGTTTTGTTTTTTGAAAATAATATTTTGATTCCTGGTAATTTTTAGAATTATTTGTAGACACTGGTCGATATTGAGAGGCCTCTATAGGAAATCTATCTGTATATTTCTTTTCCTCTAGAAAATTTACTTCTTCTTTTTCTTGTTTTTCATGTGAATAATCAGGATTAAATTCAAGAAAGATTTCAGTCAATGAGGCAATCAATGATTCTGATTTTGAAATATTCACAATATGTTTTTGAGGATGCACATTAACATCAGTGCATTTATGATCAATTTTTAATTCAACAATTAAAATACCTTGCTCAAAATATTGCTGACCTAATCGTATAAAAATAGGGTCTGAAATCCAACGATCGTTCACATACCAATATTGCTCTAATCCTTTGGTATGATGGGGATAAAACCAACAATTAATAAGACCGATATCTATAACTAAACTTTTACACTCTATTAAATCTTGAGATATTTTGAAAAAATTAGCTATTCGTTCCTCTAAGGAGCGCCCTGAATTAATTTGAAAAATTAATTGCCCATTCGCAATTAATTTAATAGAGATATCTTTTTTTAATAAAAGAATATTCTTAATCATATTTTCTGAACGTTTAGCTTCTAATCTTGGGCTTTTTAGAAATTGTCTTCGAACAGGTGTTGGCGCAAAAAGCTGCTCGCAAACAATTTCCGTCCCAATCTGCATTGCACAAGCTCGAGACTCCATGCCTTGATTAAGAAATAATGAAATCATTCGCCCTGTTTCATCATTTATTGTTCGAGACTTTAAAGTGAAGTTAGTAACAGCTGCAATTGTATATAAAGCTTCGCCCCTGAATCCATAAGAGGAAATATTATTTAAGTCTCTGATTTCAACAATCTTACTTGTTGCATGGGGGCTTATCGCTAATTCTAAATCATCTGCAGCAATCCCTTCTCCATTATCTAAAACACCGATTTTTTCTATTCCTCCTTGTAAAAGAGTAACAGTAATTTCAGTAGCCATAGCATCACAAGAGTTTTCCAACAGTTCTTTCAAGATATCTCGAGGAGATTGAATCACCTCTCCGGCTGCAATTAAAGCAATTAATGTCGGATTTAATTTTTTAATTTTACCCATATTATTTTTTACTTAAGAATAAATTTCTAATAAATAATGTCGCTGATCAGGTTTATCTTTTATTTTACTAAAAACAATCTTTCCAATAATCGGATTAAAAAAGGTTTGAAATTGGCTTCCCCATTCAATCAAAATTAAATTATTTCCATTAAATTCTAACCCCAAGCCTTCTAGCTCAGAAATATGCTTAACTCTATATAAATCAGCATGAATTACTTGCAATTGATCTGAGTGATATTCAGTTACTAAGGAAAATGTAGGACTTGAAACATCATTAGAGATCCCTAATGATTTAAGGAAATATTGTATAAATGTGGTTTTCCCTGCTCCCATTTCACCTTCAAAAAGAAGAATTCCTTTTAAATCAAATTCAGATAAAATTTGAACTAGGTTTTCTAACTCATTAATATTAAAAGAACCTTCATACCTTTTTTTATTCATTTTTTGATTTTTTACTATATTTTTTTCAATTATATCTTCAATATATTTCAAGTAAATAAAATTATTTAAATTTTGTAGCCACTTAAGAAAGCTAGATAGTATAATAAGAAGATAAACATCCTGATAATTGAGTTATGCCTGATTTAAAAACACCACCTCTCATTTGGATTGATTGTGAAATGACTGGTTTAAATCCAGATCACGACACTATTCTTGAAGTAGCGTGTATTATCACGGACTCTACTTTATCAATTATCGCCAAAAGTCCAAATATTATTATCCGCCAACCCTCTGAAATTTTAGAAAAGATGGATGAATGGAACCAGCAACACCATAAAGCTTCTGGGTTATATGAATCATCTTTAAAAAGCACGATAGATCTTTCAACTGCAGAAATGACTTTATTAGAATTTATTACTCAAACTGTCGCTTCAGGTATTTCGCCGATGTGCGGAAATACAATTGCTCAAGATCGAGCTTTTTTGAAAAAATATATGCCTAAATTAGAAAGCGTCTTCCATTATCGAAATTTAGATGTATCTACAATAAAAGAGCTTGTAAAAAGATGGCGTCCTGATTTAAGTGAAAAATTCATTAAAAAAAATACCCATAGAGCATTAGAAGACATCGAGGAATCGATAGAAGAGCTTCGCTTTTATAAAGAAAATTTCTTTTTTATTCCTTAATTATAAAGCTACTCCCATCTTTGATAGGATCTTTGAGGGAGTTTATTATCTGCTGTTTAATCTAATTACTAATCCTGCCCCAGCAGCTAAAAATTATCGTGATATACTGAAAATACTAAAGTTCATAAAATTAAAAAATGATTCAAGATATTGTAATTTTTATTAGTTTATGTTTATTGGAAGTTATTCTTGGGCTAGATAATATTTTTTCATTTGCTGGATTAATTCACCAACTTAAGCCTTCTGAACGTCTTAAAGGTAAATTATTTGCATTATTTTTTGCTTTTTTATTTCGTCTGGCTCTTTTAACGTTTGCTTTAGAAATAAAAAAATCCACATTCTTAATAAATTTTTATTATATTAAAATGCCAATTAATCAATTGTTTTTTCTTTGCGGTGGTATGTTTTTAATTTATAAATCCATACAAGAATTAATGAAATTAGGCGCCGAAAATCAAATTAAATCTTTTCATTCATTCTGGAAAGTAATTGCTGAGATTATATTTATTGATTTTGTTTTCTCTATTGATTCAGTTTTAGCTGCAATTGCTGTGACATCCAAAATGTGGATTATTGCATGCTCTATTTTTGCAAGTATTGTGGCAATATTTTATTTGACTGATTATATTATGATAAAATTAGAACAATCATTTGAATTTCAAATATTAGGCTTTCTTATTATTGGGCTCGTTGGTCTATTCCTAACAGCTGAAGGAATCGGCATCCATGCTGATAAAAATATCTTAATTGGAATTATTCTTTTCTCGTGTTTAAACGAAATTTGTCTGACGTTCTTTAGGAATAAAAAGAAACTTAATCATCAAAGCTCACAAAGGAACTAATCATGACCAAGTCGCAAAAAAAAAATAATTCGACAAATCAGTCTAATGATTATAATGCTGACCAAATCGAAGTTCTCGAAGGGTTAGAGCCTGTTCGTCGTCGGCCGGGAATGTATACTGATACAGCCAACCCTTTTCATCTTATCCAAGAAGTTGTTGACAATGCTGTTGATGAAGCACTTTCAAAATTTGCATCAACGATCAAAGTTGAAGTTTTTTCTGACGGATCGATTTTGGTTAATGATGATGGTAGAGGAATGCCAATTGATATGCATCCTATTCATAAAAAACCGGGAATAGAGTTAATTTTATCAACACTACATTCTGGTGCCAAATTTTCATCAAAAGCTTACGGCTATTCTGGAGGGTTACACGGAGTAGGTGTTTCTGTTGTTAATGCACTTTCGTCTTGGCTAAAAGTTAGTGTTTTTAGAGACTCAAAACATTACCAAATTATCTATGAAGATGGAAAGTTAGCGCAACCCTTAACACAATTAAAAAGCACCTCTCAAAAAAAGGGGACCGCTGTTCATTTCCTACCAAATCATCAATTTTTCGAAAGAATGACTATTAGTCATGAGCATTTATCAAGATTTCTCAAAACAAAAGCGCTGCTGTGCCCTGGATTAATTATTAAATTAAAATTTCAAGATCACGATGAACAACATTGGTATTATCCAGACGGATTAAAAACATATATGTCATCTTTACCATTAGATCGACCGATTTGGCCGGATTCATGGTGTTTAAGTATTCAAGAATCTGATTTTACAGTTGATTTAATCATTCAATGGGCCCAAGATCATATCATTAGTGATTCTTTTGTTAACTTAATTCCCACGGTACAAGGTGGAACTCATGTTCTCTCATTCAGGGCTGGAATTTTAGAGGCAATCCGAGATTTTACTAAAATACAAAATAAAGAAACACGCGATAAAATTACAACTGAAGATATTAGTGTGGGTCTAAATTATATTTTATCTTTAAAAATGCATGACCCTAATTTTATTGGGCAAACTAAAGAAAAACTATCTTCTAGTCAAATTGCTCAACCCTTACAAAATGTTATTAAAAACTCATTTCTTTCATGGATGTTAAAGAACTTTGATAAAAGCTGCCTTTTAATAGAACATATTGATAAAGTTCAAGAAAATAGAATCATGAAGGAACAATCAAAGCAATTAAAAAAACATTCTGTCGTTAAATTTCCACCTAAATTAGCAGACTGCACATCTAAAATATTTGAAGAAAGAGAAATTTATTTTGTTGAAGGTGATTCCGCAGGAAGCTCAGCAAAACAAGCTCGCGATAAAAGATTTCAAGCTATTTTGCCATTAAGGGGTAAGATCTTAAATTCCTGGGAAATTAAATCTCATAAAATCTTAGAATCGCAAGAAATCAAAGATATTATTGTTACATTAGGCATTGACCCTCATTCAAATGATTTATCAAACTTACGTTATAATAGAATATGCTTACTAGCTGATGCTGATTCTGATGGCTCCCATATTGTCACTCTATTATGCGCTCTCTTTCTTCAACATTTCCCAGCCTTAGTTAAAGCAGGCCATTTATTCGTTGCCCAACCCCCTCTTTATCGACTTGATATCGGAAAACAACATTTTTACTTAAGAAATGAAGAGGAAAAAAATGAGCTCTTAAGCCGTCACAAAGAAAAAGAATACTCTCTTATCCGGTTTAAAGGGCTTGGTGAGATGCTAGCCAGTCAATTAAGAACGTCTACCCTAGATCCAGAAACTCGCTTGTTGATTAGACTTAATGAAGATGAATTGAGTCATGCAACATTAGATATGCTCATGGCAAAAAGTCGATCGGCTGATAGAAAAAAATGGCTAGAAGAACAAAGTTCTCCTGACGAAATTTAGATGTAGGAATAATTATGATTAAAGACTCTTTACTTTCAACATATGCTCAAGAAGCTTATAAAGATTATGCTATGTATGTTCTTCTTGACAGAGCACTTCCTCGTCACTCCGATGGATTTAAACCTGTTCAACGCAGGATTGTTTTTGCTATGCATGAATTAGGACTATCCTCAACATCTAAGCCTAAAAAATCCGTCAGGACTGTTGGTGATGTGCTTGGAAAATTCCACCCTCACTCTGATCAAGCTTGCTATGAAGCAATGGTTTCTCTTGCTCAAGAGTTTTCAACTAGATACCCAATGCTTGAAGGGCAAGGCAATTTTGGATCTTTAGATGATCCGAAATCTTTCGCAGCGATGCGATATACCGAGGCTCGTTTATCAAAATATGCTGATTTGGTTTTAGATGAATTATCAAATTCAAGCGTTCCATGGTTTCCTAATTTTGATGGAAGTAGGAAAGAACCTCTCTTTTTACCTGCTAAATTACCAATTCTTCTTTTAAATGGATGTAGCGGTATTGCCGTTGGAATGAGCACTGAAATTCCACCTCATAATTTATCTGAAGTCACTCAAGCCCTTATTTTTTTAATTGAAAATCCTCAAGCTTCTATTCAAGAACTGCTAAAAGTGATTAAAGGCCCAGATTTTCCAACAGGTGGTATTATTCGAGCTAAAAGTGAAGACCTGATTGAATTTTACAAAAATGGAAAAGGCGTTTTTATTGTTGAAGGATTGATAGAACAAGATGAAAACAGCTTAATTGTTAAAGAAATCCCTTACTATTCAACAACAACAAGAATTATTGAGGAGCTTCAAGAACTTTTGGTCAATAAAGTTCTTCCATCGGGGTTTGAATTAATAGATGAAAGTGATGAATATAATCCTGTACGGATTGTTTTAAATTTTAAATCAGCTGCTCTTGCTAAAAACGCTATTGAAACACTGTATCAAAAAACAGAATTACGCAAATCTTATAGATGTTATTTTAATGCGCTTAATCAAAATAATCGCCCCACAACATTTAATATTTTGCTTTATCTCAATGAATGGCTAGAAACACGATACTCTGTCTTAAAAGCTCAGTTTTCTGCCAGAATAGAAGCAATTATTCTACGAATGAAAATTATTCATGCTTGTATGATTGTTTTTAATCATTTAAAAGAAATTTTAGAGTTAATACAGTATGATGACGATCCATGGGGCACGATTGCAAAAAAATTTCATCTTGATAAAGATCAAATCGATGCTTTAGCTGGATTAAGATTGAGACAACTCACCAAGCTCTCTTTTATAGAACTAAAAAAAGAGTTAGATTCTCTCTCTATAGAACAAGAAGAGCTTACTGGGCTTATTACCTCTCATACAAAGTTAAAAAACTTTACAAAAAATCAGCTTAAGGAAATTAATAAAAAACTTGCTGATAAGAGACGTACTCAAATTCTGGAGCCAATTTTAATAGAAAAAGAAACAATAATTCCTTCTCAGAAAAAAGAAGAGTCTAAGCCTTTAACCGTTGTACTATCAAATTTAGGATGGATCAAAACAGCTAAAGGTCATGAATTAAGTGAAGAAAATTACTCTTTTAGACAAGGTGATGGTTTGGCCAGAACAGTTGAATTAATGTCTGATGATGAGTGCATTTTTACGGATGACACTGGTCGATTTTATAGCCTTAAAACCGAGTCTATTCCCTCATCTAGATTCGGAGAACATTTGTCAACTTTATTAAAAATTCCTTCCGGCGCTCATATTATTTCAATCGTCAGTCCGAATCATAACTTATTTAACTTAACAAATTCTGGCTACGGATTTATTCTAGATAAAAATGACTTTTCAACAAACAAAAGAGGGAAAAATGTTGTTAAAATACAAGATAATGAGTTACTATCTTTTACAATAGAATCCTCTGGTTCCTTTATTGCTTTATTAACCGATGATGGCAAACTTGGTATTTTGGAAACATCTTCTATTCCAGTTAGACAAAGTGGCAGAGGAGTCATCATTTCAAAAGAAACAAATATCTCTCATGTTATTTCTCTACAAGAAAAAGATGATCTATATGCAATCCTTCCAGATAATAAACAAGTAAAAATTCCTTTAGAAGATTTCATTATTAGTCGAGGAAATAAATTTAAAAAACTACCCAAAAAATTTAATGGGCTCTTATCTATAAAAAAACTATGAAGAAAAAAAAATTATCTCTGCAACAACAAAAAAATATGGTTTCTGCGCGCTCTCAGCGCCAGGACCAGTATGAAAAAATCATTCAAGGAATTGTCATCACACAACGCGGAAAAACAATTGATTGTTTAGCTGATGATCAAACGATTACTTTAAAAAACTCTAGAACTTTTGATTTAGTTGTTGGCGATCAAATAACTTTAGGATTATCCGCAGGTAAAGACCCTGAAATTTTAATCCAGCATCCTCGAAAAAATAGTTTAGAAAGATTTACCAACGAACAAGCCACTAAATGTTTGGCAGCAAATATTGATTTAGCCATTGTTGTTATCGCGCCTGAGCCAACCCCATGGCCTCAAATTTTAGCACAATACGCCACTCATCTAGCTAATTTAAATATTGATTTTTGCTTTATTCTTAATAAAAAAGATTTATTAAATAATCTTTCAGAAATCACCGAACGATTATCTTATTTTGATCAAAATTTAAATGTTCCTGTGTTATATACATCGACTAAAACAAAAGAGGGCTTAGACTCTTTGAAAACATTAATTTCAGGCAAAAAAAGTATTATTATTGGGCCCTCTGGCGCTGGAAAATCAAGTTTAATTAAAAAGTTACTGAATGCTGATAATATTCTTGTTGGTGATTTATCAAGCACTCAAAAAGGACAACACACCACTTCTGTCACCCAGTTATATTTTTTAGATGATAAAACAGGGATTATTGACTCTCCCGGTATTCGACAATTAGCAATGGAGAAACTGACTATTAACCAATTGCTTAATGGATTCCCTGATTTTAGAAAAGCTGGATGTAAATTTAAAGATTGTGACCATATTACATCGGGATTCTGTGAGCTACCACATTGTCTAAAAACAGGGATTATCGCTAAATCTCGGTACGAAGATTATCTTTTCTTAAGAAACAAATTTGTTTTAGAGTCATAAAGCTACCTTTGAATGCGCAAAAGGTTGCTCTTTCACATACCGCGGCATCATGAAACCAGGAAGAACGGCTTTTAAATTATCAACTAAAAGTCGTCCATCCTCTAACGAAACACCAAAATGTCTCGCGCCTAACACATCATCAAACTGATGTAAGTAATAAGCCAATATGCCAGCATCGAAACACTTTCTCCACAATGCCTCTTGGATTTCAACTTGATCATTAACACCCTTTAATAGGACTGCTTGATTAAACATAATACAACCTTTTTGTTGCATGCTTTTAAATACTGCAATCATTTCACTATTTATTTCATTAGGGTGATTAATATGAAAAACTAAAACTATTTTTTTACTATTATGCTCAATTAAATTAATAAAATCTGTTGTTAATCTTGAAGGAATCACAACCGGTAATCTTGTATGAAGGCGAATAGTTTGAATATGTTCTATCAAATTAATTTTTTCAAATATTTTTTTCAATTGCGCATCAGGCAGTGTTAGCGGGTCTCCCCCGGATAAAATAATCTCTTTAATCTCTTTATCTTTTTGAATTTTTTCTAGTAAATTATCCCAGTCTTTCGTTGAAAATCGATGATCTTCATATGGAAAATGTCTTCTAAAACAATATCTACAATTAACTGCACAATGACCACTTGCAACAACTAGAACTCGTCGTTGGAACTTTTTTAAAACGCCTTTTTGATAAATAAAATTTGACTCCATTAATGGATCAACAACTCCTTGTTCATCAACTGTTTCAACACCTAGAGGTAAAACTTGTTTTAATAACGGGCAATTCCAATCTCCTTTTATCATTCTATCTGCAAATGATTTAGGCACCTTAATTGGGAATTTAGGATCTAATAAAACATGATTATCGATAGGTAACTCTAAATACTCTAGAAGATCTTCTACTTTATTAAATATTGTTTGTAATTCGACCTGCCAGGACATGAGATACCTTGATTTATATGACATAATTGGCTCATAATAACCCAATTAATTTAAAATTTTAAGCATTATGGCACAAATATCAACAAATGAATTTCGCCCAGGAGTTAAAATTCTCCTAGATAATCAACCTTGTACAATATTAGACAATGAATTTGTTAAACCCGGTAAAGGACAAGCCTTCAATAGAGTCAAAATTAGAAACCTAATGACAAATCGTGTTTTGGAAAAAACATTTAAATCAGGTGATACTGTTGATGCCGCTGATATTGTTGATGTGAATATGCAATTTCTTTACAAAGAAGGTGCTTTTTGGATTTTCATGGACTCGGCAACATTTGAACAAGTTTCTGTTGATGCAGGAGTTCTTGCTGACTCAAAATTATGGCTCAGAGAGCAAGATGAGTGCATTGTCACACTATTTAATGGTCAGCCAATTACCATCACTCCTCCTAATTTTGTTGAGCTTGAAGTTACTGAAACCGATCCAGGATTACGCGGCGATACTTCATCAGGTGGCACAAAACCAGCAACAGTATCAACAGGTGCTGTGGTCAAAGTTCCTCTTTTTGTTCAAATCGGTGATAAATTAAAAATCGATACCCGTGACGGCACCTACGTTTCAAGAGCATAATGAATCTATCGTCATCACAATTAATAAATCGCGCCAGGTTTCTCAAAAACCTGCGTGAATTTTTAGATCATCAAGGCTTTATTGAAATAACAGCTCCTTGTATCGGAAAAAATGCCTGCCCAGATGTGGCAGTTGAGCCAATTTCATTTTCAATTTTTCAAGAAAATTGTTTTTTACAACCATCTCCTGAATTATATCTGAAAAAAATTCTAGCTAAATATCCTTTAGATTGTTATAGCCTAGGTCCTGTATTTAGAGCAGACTTGCCAGGTAAGTATCATAATATTGAATTTCTAATGTTAGAATTTTATAAAATGGGACAAGATGCTTATCCGATCATTAAAGAATTAACAATTGAGATTTGTAAAAAAATCATAGGAGCTAGAGAAGTTGAGTTCTTTTCCTATGAAGCAATCTGGGAATTTATTACAAAAGAACCATATCACTATTCTTCTGAATACTTTTCATCTTTGCTAAAAAGAAAAAATATTGACTTCGATCCTTCCTGGGACACTCGTACTCTTGAAGATTTAGCTTTTTCATTTTGCTGTCAACCATTCCTAGGAATTAATACAATTACTATTCTTGATGGCTTCCCTCCTCATCAAGCGGCTTTAGCTCAGATTAATGAAAAAGGTATCGCTGAACGATTTGAGGTCTTTATTAATGGCTTTGAGCTTGCTAATGGATATCATGAGTTATCAGATTTTGAGACAAATAAAAAAAGATTTGAAGACTGGACACAACAAAGAGATGCGTTGAACATGAACTCTTGGGAAATTGATCAAAACTATTTAACTGCAATGCGAACCTTCCCCTCTTGCTCAGGAGTTGCTATAGGTTTAGAGCGATTAATTATGTTAGGATTACAAGAGAAATCCCTAGCAAATAGTATGGCATTTCATTGGAGCACATTATAACTATTCAGTAAATCATTTAAGGAATAACTATGAGTTATTATTGGATCTTGTTCTTTTATTATCTCAATCGAATAGCACCTGCTAGATTTTTAACTTCCTTATTTGGTTTTATTGCAAAAATTGAATACCCTTGTATAAAGAATTTTTTAATAAACTCATTTATAAAAAATTTCACGATTGATATGTCTTGTGTTAAGAACCAAGATATCTCTAGTTATAAAAATTTTAATGAATTTTTTACTAGAGAATTAAATAGCTCTTCTTATTTTATTGATGCAAACCCCTTAAGCTTAGTGGCTCCAGCACAATCAGTTGCTAGTAATTCATTTTCAATCGATTCTAAAATGAAAATTGATTATAAAGATTTTATTTTTGATATTAATAAAATTATTCCTATAGAATTTCAAAAAAAGGCCGCGGTAGCTAGAATTTTCTATTTATCACCAAGAGATTATCATCGAGTGCATAGTCCTGTTGCCGGAAAGATCGTCTATATCAATCATTATAAAAATAAGCTTTTATCAGTTAATCCATCTTTGCTTCAAGTTTATCCGCAACTATTAGAAGAAAATGATCAGTCAACTATTATTATTGAATCAGAATTTGGGTATGTTTCGGTTATTTTAGTCGGAGCAATGATTGTTGGATCAATTCAACTAAATGATTCATGCCATCTTGGATCTTTTATCAATAAAGGGGCAGAATTAGGTTATTTTGAATTAGGATCGACTGTCATCCTTATCACACCGGATAATTTTAATTATCATGATCATTCGGCTGCTGTTCAAGTGGGAATGCAATTAGGTTTTTTTAAAAAGGAATAGTTATGAAAAAATATATTTGTTTAATTTGCGGATTAATTTATGAAGAAACTTTAGGTTGGCCTGAAGATGGAATTGCTCCAGGCACAAAATGGGAAGATGTTCCTGCATCATGGTCTTGCCCTGAATGCGGTGCTTCAAAGTTAGATTTTGAAATGGTTGAGTTCTAAAAAATTAATTTTAACTTTGCTAAAGTGACAACAATGATTAAAATTAACGTCGGAACTTCATTGATATATCTGTAAAATTTCTCAGAATGTTGATGGCTGGGAAATCTACGGATTTCTCCGCCTAACCAATGATGAAATCCTATTAAAAAGATAACTAGTATTAATTTTACATGTAACCATGTTGAATAGATAAACCAATCTATACCTTGAATATATATTAAACTTAATCCAGAAATCACAGCTAGTATCATTGCCGGGTTCATAATAATCTTATAAAGCTTTTTTTCCATGATGCTAAAAAGCTGTTGAGATTCTTCTTGTTTTGCCATCGTATGATAAACAAGTAAACGTGGTAAATAAAAAAGACCGGCAAACCATGCAAATAGAGACAAAAGATGCAAAATAATCAAAAAATTGTACATACAGATCCTCTTTTCTATTACGAAGTATCTTTTTTTTCTAAACCATATCATCTCTTCACCTATTCAAGCAAGAATGAATTAGAAATAGGATCGCTGATCCTTGTTGAATTTGGACGCTCAGAAAAAGTTGGCATTTTATGGAAAAAAAATCCCACGCCATCTAATAAATACCCTATTAAAGAAATTATCAGGAAAATAACAAATCCTGTATTGAATCAATTTAATATTGATTTAATTGATTTTACTGTAAAATATTATCATTGTTTTCTACAAGATATTTTAAATGCCGTGGTTCCATCGTGCATTCGCCTGGAAAAAATATGGATGAAAGACAATCAATATTCTGATGTTGGAAATCTTGAAAAAAAACAACTCCCTTTATTAAATCAATATCAGCAAGATTTTGTTAATAATATTGATTTCAATAAATTTCAAATTAATCTTTTACATGGGATTACTGGAAGTGGAAAAACCAGATGTTATCAAGAATTAATTTCATTAATTCAACAAAAAAATACAGGGCATATCTTATTACTGGTTCCTGAAATCAATTTAACTCATAAATTAAAAGAAGAAATTCAATCAATTGATGAACATCAAACTCAAATATATCATTCACAAATAACACCCAAGCAACGCAGTTCAGTTTTTAAAAACACTTTAGAAAAAAATAAATCTTTTGTTTTTTTAACAACTAGATCTGGGGTCTTTTTACCATATAATAAAATATCATTGATTATTGTTGATGAAGAACATGATTCATCTTTTAAACAAAAAGACTCATCATTTCGTTATAATGCTAAAGATCTGGCAATAAAACTAGCGCAAATTCATGAATGTCCTTGCATTCTTGGATCGGCAACTCCTTCATTAAAAATGATGATGCTTGCTAATCAGCATAAACTAAATTATTTTTCCTTAGATAAGAGAGCTACTGAGCAACCATTACCTGAAATAAGTTTAAAATATCAAAATAAAAACACTTACGATGAACCTCTGAGCTTAGCTTTATTAAAAGAAATTAAATTCACTTTAGATAATAACCAACAAGTTCTAGTTTATCTGAATCGACGTGGATATGTTCCTAGATTATTTTGTCCAACATGTAAAAAGAATGCTTGTTGCCCATCCTGTTTTTCCCCTCTAATCCTGCATCTTAAAGAAAAAAAATTATGCTGCCATTATTGTTCAAAATTTTTTGCACCGATTAAAAAATGTCAAAGTTGCGATGAAGACTATATAGACATCGGGTTTGGAACTGAACGAGTTAAAGAATATTTAAGTTCCTGCTTTCCCGACTATCCTTCAATTATTGTTGATACTGATTACATCAATACACCTAAAAAAGTTGAAGAGGTTTTTAATTTGATTAATAGTGGGAACCCATCAATCATTATCGGCACACAGATGATAGGAAAAGGCCATGATTGGCCTAATGTGACACTCGGAATCATGATGATTGCTGATTACGATCTTGATCATCATTTAGATGAAAAAATCGCTCAGGAGGTCATCCAAGCATCAGGTAGAATTGGTCGACATATAAAAGGAAAAGTTCTTTTACCAGTCCCTTATGATTTCCAATCTTCATCGTTGATCTCATCTATTATCAAAAGTGATTATCGCGAATTTGTTGATATTATTTTAAAGCAAAAAGATGAAACAAAAGAACCTCCATTCCATCATGAGGCTTATTTATATTTTAAATCAAAAAATATTTCTGATCTTTTAAGTGCTCTTAGAAAATTAGTCTCTGTTTTTAATGCAAATGATTGTCGAGGGCCTATTTTAGATTACCCTATGCGCAAAAATGGATTTTGGATTGCATACTTAGTAATTAATAGCTCCACGCGAATAAGCAGAGAGCATGCAATTATGAAATTATTAACTAATATTATGTCTAATGAATTTTTACAAAAAACTTTTTATTGTCTAGATATTGATCCTTAAATTATGGTCTTCGTGCAATAAAAAATAAGCCTATATAAAAGAAAAATAGATTAAAAGCAATTGTCGCAAATAAATAATTTTCTTTTAAGAATAAAATTGGCAATAAAATAAATAACTTATAACTATGTATTAACTTAATCATAGGTGTAATGTATTTATTCTTATCTCCTAACGACAGAATATTTAAATTATTTAACAGAATTAAAATAAACGTAATAATCAAAATATTTAATGCGCCATAAAATTTAAAATTAATTTCGTCTTTAACCATTTTTTTTAAATCAATATTTAAATTTGTTGTGACATATTTTGAAAAAAATTTCTCGATTCCATGATCGTTTTTTCTTGCCAAGAAATAACCTTTTATTTCAGGAATAATCATACATGCATATTTTATTTCTAAATCATTTAGCTTAGGATTATTTATTGATTTTCCTATATAAAATCTATCAGCTGATAATTGTTTTATTTTATAACTAGGATCAAAATTAAGAGCTTTTCTATTTGAAATCCAAAGATGGGCAACATCTTGTTTGTCAAAAATTAATTCATTGATTTCAAAAAAATCAGGGGTAAATAATTTCGAATTTATCTTATTTTTCTCATTAAATTCATCATCAATCATTGGAACCCATTGATCGATATTAATAGGATTAATTTTGGAGTATTTTTGAACAAATCTAACTAAAGCATGCCCATCACATGAAACGCCCACATCATTGTCAAAAATCTTAATTTTAGGAATATTTGTCTGAAAAAATACCAGATCATTTTCAATATTAAAATTTTTCAAAGAGAATAAATCAGAAAGAATATTAAATAAGAAAAAGAGATATATGATGAAAGAAAAAAATAGTAAATTATAATTGATTTTCATTTTTCTTAGCTTGTAGATAACTTTTCCATAAAGTAACGCTTTGAGGTAATTGCGGTAGAACCTGCTCTTTGAGTAGTGTAAAAATAGCCCTAGGATCGGCTAAACCTTTAGGACTTAAAAATACCCCTCTAATTCTTGATGAGCATCTCAATTCATTTTTTACATAAAAAAGCTGTTCAATGTAAATATATTTTTCATCAATACCAATTAATTTTGTTTTTAATTCTATTATTTCACCAGGCTTTATTTCTTTTACAAAAGACATATCTATTGCTTGAAGAACGGGAAACATTTTATTAATAAAAAAATGTTTCAATAATCCATAATCTTGAATAAGTCTTAATCTACCTAGATCCATAAAAGATAAATACTTAGAATTTGTTAAATGACCGTTTAAATCAATATCAAAATAATAAACTTTGAAAAAAAGAGAGGAGACTTCATTTAAAGAACATCTTTTTTTAAAAAAACCTTGAATGGTAATTAAAAATAATCTAAAAAATAAAGTCATCTCTTTTCTCTCTTCTTTAAGCTTCTTCAGAATACCCAGGGGTTCCTGTATGTCGTTCTTTGATTTCAGAAGCTGTCTTGCAATCAATACACATTGTTGCTGTTGGTCTAGCCATCATTCGTTCGTAGCCAATTTCAACGCCGCACTCGTCGCAAAACCCGTAATCACCTTTTTCAATAGTTATTAAGGCTTCATCAATTTTTTGGATTAATTTTCTTTCTCTGTCTCTAGCTCGAACGTGCAATGACAAAGACTCCTCTAAACTTGCCAAATCAGAAAAATCAGACGTTACTTGCGCTACGTCATCTTTTAGTGTCTCTAGCCCTGCCTCTGCTTCACTTAATAAAGCTTTTTTCCACATAACAAGAACTTTTTTGAAAAAAAGAACAACATCTTTCGACATATACTCGTCATCAGATAAGGCCTCTGGATGAAAGTGGGCCTGATCAAATAACTCAGAACTATATTCAAATCTAGTCATAGATAGAAACTCCATTTTGGATTCTAGAATTCGCTATTAAAAATTCTATAACAGAATTATAGCGAGATATCAATTTTAGTCCGAGCTAGTTTATGTTTACTTTCACATATCTTATTGATTTAATATAAAATTTATTTTTATTTTTTTTAATCATAACTAATTGATATTACAAATTTTTTAAAATCCTGCCGATAAAGAGTTAACTCTATTAATTATAGGTATTTATGTACAAATCAATGCCCCCATTGAAAAAAGGGTGCTTTATTAAAAGAAACAATCGTTTTATTGTTGATATGGTTGTTGATAAGTCAGAAAAAAAGCAAGCTATTAGCACTTGTTTATTGTCAATGCCTCAAGTAGATGTTCTTGGTACAAACATTTTAATTTCCGATAGGTCAGGCTCTTTTAAGATACCCTATATCATGGAATTAGCCGAAGTTGATGGCGGAGATCTTGTTTGTGTAAATATGAATCGAGCCTTGCATTTCTTAATCAATGAAATGATTAAAAAAGCTAATTTTGATTTTCATGATCTATCTCTTGAAAAAGCATTGCAACTTCCACCCACTATCACTGCAAATGATTTAAAACTTGATTTAATCTCTAAGAATTTTCAGCCACATTTGCTGCTTATCCATCCAATATTCAGCGCCGATCAGAATGGTTTATCATTTTTTCCTCAAGAAAAGCTTACTTGGGTTTTTGATCATCTGATTGATGCAATCAGTTACACAAGAGGCGGCCAGCAAGCGTCGATGATTTTTTATTCTTTGCATGCTGGAACTAAAAAAATTAAAATGGAAAACCCCTCAAATGACTATTCAAAGTTTTTAAATGAGGCTCTAAAATCCGGAGTTAAAGTTTATTGTGCAAAATTAAATATTGATGAAAAAAACGATTTCTCTATTGATTTTTCTGATATTTTTCAAAATCCATCTTAAAATCCTTATAGTAATTTGCACCTTCTGCCCATGCTTGACTGATATTAAAAGCAGCTTTCTCAAGGTCTTCATAAGTATGTGCAGAAGATATAAATCCAGTCTCGAAAAGAGCGGCTGGCCAATAAATTTTTTTATCCAATAATCCTTGAAAATATTTATAAAACCATTCTATTGGTTGCAATTGAACATCGTGATAATTAATAGGCGGCTGATCTAAATAAAAAGGCGTAATCATTCCTGTGATTGAATGTATTGAGAATTTCTGATCTCGATTTGTTAAATTTTCTTTAATTTTTTCAGCAAAAAATTTCGTTTTATCATGCAATTGTTGGTGAAAATTTGGCTCAAATAATAATTCTAAAGTTGCTATTCCAGCAGCAACTGCGGTCGGATTTCCAGATAAAGTTCCAGCATGATAAATTGAACCTTCTGGCGATAAGTGCTTCATGTATTCGTTTTTACCACCAAGTGCTCCTAATGGCATGCCTCCACCGACAATTTTACCTAAGGTAATAAGATCAGGGTCTAAATTAAAAAGCTCTGTAGCGCCTCCTAAAGCAACCCTAAAGCCTGTCATCACCTCATCGACAATAAATAAAGCTCCATTTTTCTTGCATAAATATTCCATTGTTTTTAAAAAATCTAATTTTGGTAAAACACACCCCATATTCCCAGCAATAGGCTCAACTATCACCCCTGCTATTTCATCAGAATATTTTTCAAAACATAATTCTAATGATTCAATATCATTATAAGGCAATGCTATAGTGCAGTCTGCTGTACTTTTTAATACTCCATGTGAAGTTAATTCACCTGCTGCTGCAAGCCCAGATCCAGCATCCACAAGTAAAGAATCATAATGCCCATGATAACAGCCTACAAATTTAACGATATGAGATCGACCCGTAACACCTCTTGCTAACCTAATAGCAGTCATTGTTGCTTCAGTGCCCGAGCTTGTGAATCTTAATTTTTGTATTTGAGGGACAGCTAATTTAATTAATCTAGCAAGATCATTTTCCGCTCGAGTTGGAGCACCAAATGAAAGACCTGATTGCATCGAATTTTTTATAGCTTTTAAAATATATGGGTGGGAATGACCATGAATCATTGGGCCCCATGATCCGACAAAGTCTAAATAGGTGTTGTTCTCTTCATCAGTAATATAAGCGCCCTCTCCTGATTTTATAAAAAGAGGATTTGGCTGTTGTACATATTTAAAAGAACGTATTGGTGAATTAACACCACCTGGAAAATGCTCTTTTGATAATTTAAAAAGATCTTCGTTTTTCATCTGAAATCTCAAAATGATGTTGAGCATAATACTGAGCGAATCTAATATCTTTTGCAATCTTTTTAGGATTTTTATAATCAGTGATTAATGCAATAGGATACCCAGATGGTGATACTAAAACTAATGAGGCGGAATGTTCTATATGCCTCTCTTGATTTTCTGCTTTTTCAACAGTTAATTTGAAAAAAGAAGATAAATTGTGCATTTGATCATACTCTCCAGAAAGACCAATAATGGGAGTTTTGTAGTCTGATAAAAAATCTTTTAATCTTTCAGGAGTATCATTTAAAGGATCGATACTAACAAAATAATAATTCATATCTGAATAGTTTAAATATTTTCCTATTTCATCCATTGCTTTTACAATTGTTGGACAAAATTCAGGGCAATTCGAATAGCCGAAAAAAAACAAACTCCAATGACCTTGAAAAGAGTCTTCTGTTATGCCATCTCCTAAATGAGTTGTGAATTCTACTTTTGGTATTTGATGCTGGCTTTTAAAAATAACTCCAGAATCTAATTGGATCAGATCTTTGATGGGTTCATTTTTTTTTGATTTTTCATAAAAATGTTGATAATAAAAAGCCGAAAAAAAAGTAAGCATTAAAAATAAAATAAATTTCATACTGCAGAACTCCAGATACGATCCAAGATCATGATAAAAAATAAAAGGTATAAATATATTATTGAAAATATGAAGCTTTTTTTACTAAATTTTTTAACATTAAAGAATAAATTAAAATTTAATAGTAGATAAAAAATATTTAAGACAAAAGAGAAATAAAAATACTTTACTGAAAATAATCCTGTTAAATAAGGAAGAATACAAAATACCAGTAAAAGGACATTATAAGAAAAAATAGAATAAATAGTTATTTTTTCTCCATGAGTCACAGGAAGCATGGGTATGTTGTTTTTTTCATAATCATTTTTTTTATCTAAAGCTAACGCCCAAAAATGCACCGGTGTCCAAGTAAATATAATACCTACAAGTAAAAGAGCATTAGGATCAATATTATTTGTAATGGCAGCCCAACCTATCAAAGGCGGTACGGCACCATATAATCCTCCTATAGATATATTTTGAGGTGTTGCGTATTTAAGATAAAGTGTATAAAAAAAACCATATCCAAAAGAACATGTTAAGCTAATAAAGGCGCTAATTAAATTTCCATATTTATTAACAAGATAAAACCCAATAACATAGAGTAAAATTGAGAAAATAATTGCATCTCGAATATTAATTTCACCAGTCGCTAATGGTCTTTTTACCGTTCTAGACATGTTAGCATCAACTTTGTGATCAAAAATTTGATTTAAGCAGCCTCCAGCTCCTGCAATCAAGAAAAAACCAACTGCTACGAAAAAAATGTTCTCTATATTTTTAACACCAGGTGCTAAAAACATCCCCACCCACATTGTCGTTAACATGAGCAAGACGACTTTGGGCTTCATTAATTCAATATATTTTAAATAATTATTTGTAGACATATAAAAAAAATTCTTTTTCTTTGAGACTTGTTTTATTGATAAATGAAATAATACTTAACCCAAGAAAAGCTGCGAAAAAATTATGCGTGACAGCAAGACTAATGGGTAATTTAAATACCACTATCAAAAAACCAATAATTACTTGTGTAATAAAAATAGAGATCATTTTTATTAAGGAGTTTTTTTTATCATTTGAAAAATTATTCCAGTTTTTAAATTGCAAAAATATAGAAAAACCTAAAAATATTGCATTTATTCTGTGAATAATTTGTATAAATGATTTTTGATTATTTGAGTAAAAAGAAAGGGGCTCAAATGAAGACCATAGTTCATAGAAGTTAAATACTCCTTGATAGTCTGAAAATACAACTGGCGCATCAAGACCACAGGAAAAAATACCTTGGCAACTTAACCCTGCGTAATTAGTGCTCACCCATGCCCCTAAAAAAACTTGTATGGCGTAAATACAAAACAAGAGTGCCTCAGAGGCTACAAAATAAATTCTTTTTTTGTTATCTATTTTATTTTTCAATGAAAAAACAAGCAGAAGTAAAGTAATTCCTGTTATCAAATGCCCTGTAACAATAATCGGCTGTAATTTTTTAGTTACAGTTAACATCCCTAGATAACCTTGAAAAAAAAGACATCCTATTATCATTATTGGAAGCAGATAGCTGCTTTTATTTTTAAATGAAGAGTAACAATAAAAAATAATAAGAAAACCTAGAAATCCAGCAACATATCGGTGCGTCATTTCTATCCATGCTCTTGAATGATCGAATGAAGAAAGATCAAATATCTCATTAGATATTTGATCTTTTTGAGGCACGACATACGAACCATAACAACCAGGCCAATCTGGACAGCCTAGACCAGCATCTTTTAATCGCGTATAAGACCCTAAAGAAATTACAATTAAAATTAAAAATATTAAAATATTGCCGATTTTTTTAGCGACCATGTTGCACCTTTTCTGTTGTTTGGAGTAATTTTTTTACGTCGAAAAATGATTTTTTTGGATTATTTTCTTCAGTAAAATAAATAGCGACATATCCTTGAGGATCGATCATGGCCATAATTGATTGTACATTTTTCTCTGGTATGAAGTTTTCTATTTCACTTAGTGATTTATTTTGAAAAGAAAAGTTATATTTTTTTAAAACTGCTGGAAATTTTGGCGCCTCTTGTTTCCAGAGCTGACATCTTTCTTCACATTTATCTCCAGAATAAAGAGCGACTATCCATTCTTTTGTTTCATTTTGAAGTTTTATTGGATTTTCAGGAATTAATCCATGAATTTTTAACGTTTTTTTCTCTGGAAATCTGGCGTAGTAATAATAAAAATAGTTTGCAAGTAAAATAGGGGTGATAAAAAGAAGTAAAAGAGATAGCCCTTGAATTAAATTTTTATTCATTACTTAGTGCTTTTCTTTTTAAATTAACAAATTTTTAAATTTAAATATACTAGTTTATTTGCTGAATTTTTTATTTCTAAATAAGAAAATCGCGTAAAAAAATGCGAGGCCCCCAAATAAAAACCATTGGAAAGCATATCCGAAATGTTTTTGAGGAGAGATTGGGATCGTATGATCGATTGGTTGATATTTATTTAATTTATCCTTAATAAAAATAAAATAATCTTTATGAATTTTAGCGTATTCAATATCATTAAAAAAAGAGCTCAATTGATATGCTTTTTCATAATGTTGATTAATGAATTTTTCTTTTTTTATAAATTTATTATTTTTTATTGGCCAGTAAGAGAAAGTTTTTCCTTTAAGATCTTCTTCTGTGAGAGCAGGGATTTCAGTAAGGCTATTAATTTTCCCAATTTCTAGAAAATAAACTTCATTTTCTATCTCAGCAATTTCGAAAATTTTATAACTTTTATCTCCATTTTCTATAATGTATTTTTTATTTGAAATTAATTTAATACTCTCAAAATTTATGCTTTTTTCTTGAGCTATCATTGTTTTTTTTTCGAAACCTCTGGAAATTTGCCAAAAGGCTAACTTTCCGCAAATTAAGCTTACTAATGAAAAGAAAAGAAATAGTAGTATATTCTTATTTAAAATTTTTGATTTCATTTTTATATGATTAGATTCTTTATTATTACCTGCATCTTTCTTATTATCTATTTTATTGCATCTGGATTGATTTCATTAATTAAAATAAACAACGAAAATTCTTTCGAAAAAAGAAAACTCTACCTTTCTCTTCGGAATAGAGTTTTTCTTTCTATTTCATTATTTATGATTATTTTATTTTTAAAAATATTTTCTTTATATCAACCTTAATATTACAAACAATAAACAAAAATAAATAAAATCAACCAAACAACATCAACAAAATGCCAGTACCAAGCGGTTGCTTCAAAAGCAAAATGATTATCGCCTAAAAAATGGCCTTTAATCGATCGGATACTCATCACTAACAGCATAATTGATCCTATTAATACATGAGCCCCATGGAACCCGGTTAACATGTAGAATGTGCTTCCATAGATTCCGGAATTTAAAGTTAAATTCATTTCATAAATAGCATGGTGGTATTCAATATATTGAAGAAATAAGAATGTCCAGCCAAAAAGAATTGTTGCAATTAACCATAAAGTGCTTCCTGCTTTATTTTTTTCAATAACAGATTTATGAGCTAATGTAATTGTCACGCCAGATGAAAGTAGTAATAGTGTATTTATAGTTGGCAGCCCCCATCCTTTAACATAACCCAAAGCTTCTGGAAAAATAGATGTATCAGGACTTTTTAATAGAGGCCAAGCAGCTTCAAAGCTTGGGTGTAATAATTGATGTGTGGATATTTTATAATTTGCCAAACCACCAAGTAATGGAACAGAGAATTTTCTTGCATAGAACAAAGCGCCAAAAAAAGCTCCGAAAAAAAATATTTCTGAAAAAATAAACCAAATCATTCCCCACCTGAATGTTCTATTCATTTGATTTGAATATTTACCGGATAAAGATTCCTTGATCACATCTCGAAACCAACCAACAAACATAAATAAAATAATACTTAACCCTAATCCTAAAATTAGCAAGCCCACCTTGTGCGAATGTAACGTTTGAACTAGACCTATCGCGGTAAAAAATAAACCAATACATGCAACTATTGGCCAGTAACTATGGTGCGGAACATAATATCTTTGATTTTTTTCTGTATTCATGATGAACTTCCTGGGATATTTTTAGAGACATCAAATAAAGTATATGAAAGAGTTAAATATTTTATATGGGCAGGTAATTTTGGATCGATCACAATTCTTAAGGGCATCATTATCGATTGATTTTCTTCAAAGTTTTGATTTGTAAAGCAAAAGCATTCTAATTTTTTTATATAATTAGAAGCAATTGGGGGGGCCACACTAGGAATAGCCTGAACTATCACTTTTTTGTTTTGTAAATTTTTCATCATGTAATAAAGAGAAATAATCTCTCCGGGATGCGCTGATATTTTCCTTATTGATGAGTGAAACTTGAATGGTAAAAGATTATTATTATTAGCATCAAACTCAATAGTAACGACTCTTGATGTATCAATATCTAATGAATATGTAGCATCTTTTTGAAGAAGCCCCTTGCCATCTAAACCTGTTTGTTTACAAAAAACACTATATAATGGAGCCATCGCAAAACTAAAAAGAAACATTATAAAAATTATCAATAATGTTTTTTTTAATAGTCGAGTATGCTCCATTTTCGATCCCCTAACTAATTGCTGGAGGCTCATCGAAAGTATGATGAGGCGCTGGTGATGGAACGGTCCACTCTAATCCATGCGAAGAATCCCAAACTTTATCCGTTGCTTTTTTACCTTTTTTAATTGAATGATAAACCACATAGATAAAGAAAACTTGCGATAATCCAAATGTAAAAGCACCTATTGATACTAATTGATTTAAATCAATAAATTGCAATGAATAATCCGGAATTCTTCTTGGCATCCCAGCTAATCCTAAAAAATGCATCGGGAAAAAAGTGACATTAACAGAGATAGCCGACAGCCAAAAATGTAATTTACTAAGAACTTCTGAATACATTTTCCCTGTCCATTTTGGCAACCAATAATAAACACCAGCAAAGATTGCAAAAAGCGCGCCCGGCACTAGAACATAATGGAAATGAGCTACAACAAAATAAGAATCATGGTACTGAAAATCAGCAGGAACTATTGATAACATTAACCCAGATAAACCACCTATGGTAAACATAATTAAAAAACCAAGAGCAAAAAGCATTGGTGTCTCAAAAGTTAATGACCCTTTAAACAAAGTGGCAGTCCAATTAAATATTTTCACACCTGTTGGCACAGCTATTAACATCGTTAAGTACATGAAAAACAACTCTCCTGCCAATGGCATTCCTGACGTAAACATGTGATGCGCCCAGACAAAAAATGAAAGAAATGCAATGCCTGATGTTGCATAAACCATCGATGAATAACCGAACAGTTTTTTTCTAGCAAAAGTAGGCAAGATTTCAGAGATAATTCCAAATGCGGGTAAAATCATAATATAAACTTCGGGATGCCCGAAAAACCAAAATATATGCTGAAATAGCCTTGGATCTCCTCCACCAGCTGCATCAAAAAAACTTGTTCCAAAATGTCGATCTGTTAATAACATCGTTACAACACCAGCCAATACAGGCATCACCGCAATTAATAAATAAGCAGTTATTAACCATGTCCACACAAAAATAGGCATTTTCATATAAGTCATGCCGGGGGCTCTAAGATTTAGTATTGTCGCCATAATATTAATGGCGCCCATTATCGAAGATATACCTGATAAATGAACAAATAAGATAAAATAATCAGTAGTAGCAGGGCCTTTCACTGATAAAGGTGCATAAAAAGTCCATCCGAAATTAGGAGCTGAATCTCCCATTAATAACGTGCTGAGCAAAATAGAAAAAGCTATCGGCAACAACCAAAAGCTCATATTATTCATTCTCGGCATCGCCATATCTGGAGCACCAATCATTAAAGGGATCATCCAGTTAGCCAAACCCGTGAATGCCGGCATGATCGCACCAAAGACCATAATAAGACCGTGCAATGTTACCATCTGATTATAAAAATCAGGATTTACTAAATGCTCGCCAGGTAAATACAATTCGGCTCTAATAATCATAGCCATGAAACCAGCACATAAGAACATCATGAAACTAAAAATTAAATACATAGTTCCTATATCTTTATGATTGGTTGTCGTAACATATTTTTTAACTGTTTGAAGAAACCCTGTTTGATGATCTAATTGAGACTGCTCCATTCTAAACATCCTTTTTAAGAATTTTCTTGTTCTTTTTTCATCTTAATAACCCAAGCCTTATACTCTTCATCAGTGACAGCATGAAGAACAATTGGCATATACCCATGTCGATAGCCACATAATTCAGCACATCGACCTCGATAAATACCCGGCTTATTAATTTTTGTCCATGCTTCATTAATGAATCCTGGAATCGCATCTTTCTTAAATCCTAAATCAGGAACCCAGAATGAATGTTGCACATCTGCTGCTGTTGTCAATATTCTAATTTTTTTATTGATAGGAACAACTAGAGGATTATCAACATCAACTAAATAATAAATATCTTTAGGCTGTTTGTTCTGAATTTGCTCTATCGGCGTAGAAAGTGTTGAATTGTAAGAAAGATCTTCATCTAAATACTCGTATCCCCAAAACCATTGATATCCAACAACTTTAATTGTTAAATCAGGATTGGAAGTATCTTCCATTTTAATTAAAACTCGAGTAGCAGGAATAGCCATCGCTATTAAAATTAAAAAAGGAATGATTGTCCAAATAATTTCTACATAGATATTTTCATGAAACGTTGCTGCTTGATGGCCCTTTGATTTACGGTGAAAAATAATAGCCCATAAAAGCAAGCCAAAAACGAGAACCCCGATGATGACACAGATTCCAAATATGCGCATATGCAGGTGATAAACTTCCGCACTAATATCGCTAATACCTTCCGGCATATTCCATTTCCAGCCTGCATGGGCATAGGAAGATAATAATAAAAAAGATAATGTTCTAACTAACATAACTTTCTTCCTTGAGTTATTGTTGAACGAAACTGCATCCTCAGACTATTATAGAATACCGCATTTGTATATTTTGATATAGAATTAGGATGAAGCTTAGGGTTTTATTTAATGATTAAGATCCGCTAAGTATAGTTATTAACTGGAATTTAAAATGTTATTAAAATTTATTAATAAATTAATAGAGTCAATGTTTAAGAAAAAAAATAATGAAGAATCTCATTTGCCTTTAAGAAAGTCATATAACATTGAAAAAACATTGCTTTCTGCTGGCGCAACAAAAATAATTCAGCGCTTACAAAATGAGGGCTTTGAAGCTTATTATGTTGGCGGATGTTTAAGAGATATCGTTTTAAAACATAGACCTAAAGATTTTGATGTTGTCACCAATGCAAGACCTGAACAAATTGCTAAACTATTTTCTTCAGCAATTGTTATAGGCAGAAGATTCAAATTAGTGCATATTCGTTATAGAAATGAATTAATTGAAGTTGCGACTTTTAGAAAAAATAGCTTGCAATTAACATCAGGAGCTCAAGGAATTGTATTAGAAGATAATACTTATGGAACTCTTGAAGATGATGTTGTTCGTAGAGATTTTACCGTCAATGCGCTTTATTACGATCCAATCAAAAGAGAAATGATTGACTATGTAGGTGGCCTTAGAGATGCTAAAGCAAAACTATTGAAAACAATAGGCAACGAACAAGTACGATTTTCTGAAGATCCAGTCCGAATTATTCGAGCAATTCGTTATGCTAACAAATTAAAATTGATTTTATCTGACGAAACTAAAAAATCAATCAAGGATAAAGGATCTTTAATACTTCACGTTCCTAAAGCAAGACTTTACGAAGAATTTATTAAATGTTTTTCGAAAAATTACGCCCCTGACGTATTAGATTCAATGAATGAATTAAATATCGCAAGATTTATGATTCCTAAAACTTTATTGAATCAAGGAAAAATAAAAAAAATAAAAAAATTATTAGGTTGGGTGAGCACACTGAGCTTGAATAAAGATCATCAACTGATCCTTATTATCCTGGCATTTATAGCTCCGAGCTTACCTCAAGTAAATACTGAGTTGTTTTCAAAAATATTAATTCAAAGTATTAAAGATTTTCAACAACTTATTTTAATACCTAAGCAATTAGAATTCAGTATTCGTTCAATACTTTTAAATGAAAGAATTCCTGTCGACTTAAAGAATAAAATTAGGCCCATTCCTGAACAAAAAAATCTTAAGGTCTTAATCGACGAGTTGTTTTCAAAAATTTAAAGCCTCTAATAAAAATATGCCCAATCAATGCGATTAAACTGATGGTTGGGCCAACAGCGGCATCAAAAATAATACTTAATAAAAAACCAACTAAAGCGAAACTCGCCGAAAGAATGATGCTTCTTAAAATCATTTGTTTGGCATTATGAGAACAATAAAATGCTGTTAAAGATGGGATAGTTAGCATTGCCATTGCCAATAAAATACCAACTGTTTGAACCGCAAAAGTAATAGTAATAGCAATTAATATATTCATTAATAAATTAATATACTTTATTTTTTTATAATGCAAACTACCCAATTCTTTTGAAAACAAGCTTAATATCAATGGATTATAGAAATAAAATATAAGTGAAATGGTTGCAACTGCCATCAGTAAAAGTATTTGGCAATCTTTCCATGTAACAAGAAGAATATCCCCTACGAGAATACTATAAATTAAGTTTGAGTTTTTAATAATTTTATCGAAAAGAATTAACGACAATCCCATTAATCCATAAGACAATAAAGGTAAAAAAGAGGATTGATCTAGTCCTTTATCATTAATAAATTCTAGTAAAAAACAATAGACCACTGAAACCATCATCATTGATAACTCAATAGGTATTCCTAGTAAATATTGCAAAACATAGCCCATCAAAGAGGCATGGGCGATAGTCTCTCCAAAAAAAGTCATTCTCTTCCAAAGGATTAAACATCCGATGGGTCCTGAAAGCAAACTAAAAATTAAACTATAGAATACAGGTATTATAATGATATTTAATGGGAACATGATTTCTTTTCTTCGTGATGATGTTGATAAATAACGAACTTTCCAAGGCCAGCCTCGGAGCGTTGAATTAAACTTGCAACATGGCTTGGCTGATGATCAAGGCATAAAACTTTATCAGCATACTTAGTAATAGCCACTGAATCATGGGAAATACAGCAAACGGCAGCATTTTTATGCTCAGCATAATGTGCAATAAAATCATAAGTGTTTTGCTGCCAATCAATATCCAATCCTTGTGTCGGCTCATCCACAATAAGCAATCGGGGCTGCTGAGAAACAGCTTGGGCCAAATTAACTCGCTGCCATGTCCCAAATGACAAATGATTGAGTGGCTGAGTCAAACATGATATTAATTTTAACTTTTCAAGAACCTCATATTTCCAATCAAGATCCCATTTAAAGATATTTAAAAACTCGTAGACTGTCATGGGCAGGTGCGCCAACTCAGGCTTAATTTGAGGCATATATCCAAACGAGATAGCATCAGAATAACTAATCGAACCAGCAATTTTCTTTTGTAAACCTAAAATTGTTTTCACTAATGTAGATTTACCGACTCCATTAGCACCAATAATCACTAAAATTTCTTGCTCTGATATTGAAAAGTTAAGATTTTTCAAAAGGATTGATGAACCGTACCCAACTGAGGCATCTTGAACATTTAGTATTTTAGTCATAAAATGGCCACCTATGTACGCTTAATATTACAGTACGATTTATAATGAAAAAAATCATCTCCATTCTTTCTTTACACCTACTTGCATCCTTTGCTTTTGCAAAAATTTCGATCATGGCAACAATTCCAGCGCTTGGTTTAATAGCCAAAGATATTGGCCAAGATCATGTTGTGATCGAAAATTTATTTGATAAACCAATCGATCCTCACCACTTTCATCTTAAACCACAACAATTAAGTTTAATAAATAACTCTGACTTAGTTATTGCTGCTGCAGAATTTTCAAATAAAATTCCAGCACCGGCTGAAAAAATTATTTCTCTTTGCTTTCATGGACACCCATCCTGTAATCATCATCATGAAGGTGAAGCTTTTCAGCATCATCATGATCATGATGACTCAGTCACTCATGAATGGTTAAGCTTTGAGCACTCTCTTGAGTTGGCAGAAAAAATAACAGAGAAACTATGCTCTTTTGATCCATCATCTGCTGATTTTTATCAAAAAAATTTAGAAATATTCAAATCTAACATTCTAAATTTACTAAACTTTTATAAAAATAAACAGCTTATCCATAGAAATATTTTTTTCCATGACAGTTTTTCTCATCTTAAATTTGAATTAGATAAGGATTTTGGACCTGGGTTATATACTTGTGATGAAGGCACTTTATCCGCTTCTTTCTTAGCTGAGTTAATTGAAAATCAAAATAAATATCAATTTATTATTATTGATGCTACAACAAATTCCCTTCTTTTAGATAAATTAGAAGAAAAAATAAAATTACCAACTAAATTTGTAGAAACAATGGGATATTCTGATTACAAAAGCTTTTACTCTTTTTTAGAGGAAGTTCTAGTATCTATCACTTAATATCTCTTAAATCGGCACACTAAGTGCCGATCTCTTTTATGAAAAATGGAATCAATTTTTCTTGCATTTCAATTCTTAAATCTCTTGCCGCTTCTTGAATTAAACAAGCGCCCACCAAATCTCCATTCTTATTTTTTGAAACCCAACTAACATCAGATAATTTTTCCCAATAAAAATTCTGATCGTACGGTCCAAATACCGAAATAGGACAAAGTGGTGTTTTTATATTTAATGGATTAGGCATTAAATGAACTTTCGTGGGAGTTCCAGCTATTGTCATTGCTAATGCTTTAGATTGGCTTAACATGGGTGCAATAAAGGGCATATATAATTTTTCTATTTGAACACAATCACCAATCGCAAAAATACAATCAAGGTTAGTTTGTAAATATAAATTTGTCCTAATCCCTTTTTCTTTAGATAATTCTGCACATATTGAAAAATCAACCTTAATTCCATAAGCAACTATAACTAAATCATATAGCTCATTAATTGCGTCTGTTTGAATTAAAACCTGATCTTGCGCGTTGGAAATATTTTTCAAATCAGCATTTAAGTGCACAATAACATTGTTTTGAATGAGACTTTCTTGTAAAGATAAAGCGGCTTCTTCAGGGATTCTATATTCTAATAAATTTTTTGACCGAGTAAGGATACTGACATCTAAATTTAACCCACTCATTATTAAATCATTTGCAAGCTCAACAGCAACTATTCCTGAGCCTAAAATGCAAACTTTCTTTTTATTCGATAACTGCTTAGAAAATTTAGATAAATCATCAAGAGAGTTATATGAATAAACATTCTTCAGATTATTAAAAGGATTAATAGCGCTCCCACCTGTTGCCAAAATCAAATTCTCATAAATAATTTCTTGCTTATTTTGAAATAAAATTAATTTTTTTTCAGGGATAATATGATCGACTCTGCCTACGATAAACTTACAATTATTTTGTAAACAAAAATCTTCAATATCTAGTTGAACTAATTCATTGATCGTTTTTTTATTTTTAAAAAAATTTGATAATTGCGGTTTTGAATAAACCTTTTTTTCCGATTGATCAATTAATATTATTTCTTTATTGGATAATTTTCTAAAATCTCTAATAAAATTTAGCCCCGCCATGCCTGCACCGATCACAACTATTGGATTCTCTAAATCATCTCTAATCATTTGTTATCTTGATGTTATGAATGCGTAATTATACACTGCCTTAAAGATAAATATCATTTTTAATTTACAACATGAAATCAAAATTAATCGCAGTTTTAAAATTAATGCGAGCAAACAGACCTACAGCTTATGTATTATTAAGCGCTCCTTTTTTAATTACTCTTGCTCAATTAAAAATAACATCTTTATCTATTTATTTTTTATTTTGTATGGGTGCTATTTTAGGAAGAAGCTTTGGCTGTATCTTAAATGATTATTTTGATCAAGAAATTGACGCTAAAGTTGAAAGAACAAAAATAAGACCTCTTGTATCAAAAGAAATATCTAATCAAGAAGCGTTACTTATAGCGCTAGTTTTATTAATAGGTTGCATTTTTATTATGCTTCAAATTTTAAATAAAAATGTTTTTTACTGTTCTCTTTTTTCACTCGCACTGATTATCATTTATCCGTTATCAAAAAGATTTTTTTTCGCACCACAACTTATTTTAGGAGTCACCTTTTCATCAAGTATTCCTATTCTTTATAGTGCAATTAGCCTGCCCCTTGATATCACTGCTTTTTCATTAATGCTTGCAAATACTTTATGGGTCATTAGTTACGATACTTTTTATGCCGTGAACGATTATCAAGAAGATTTAAAAATGAATGTTTTTTCTTTATCAAAATCTATCGGCCTAGAACAAAGTCTTTCTATAAGTCGCTTATTTTTGATTATTAGTCATTTTGTTTTTTTGCAAAAAAATTACAATCCTGGAAGCCTTTTGATAACAAGCATCTTTTTATTTTTAGCAATATGTTATTCATTAATAATTAGTAATGTATTAAAAATTAAAAATGAATTTTTTTATTTATTATTTTTTACTTTACTTGCAAATTTTTTCTTTATTGGCTCTAGCGTTTTTAATTTAATATTAGGAATTCAGGCATTTTTTTTAATATTCGTCCTTTTTCTAAGTTACTCACCGACTATATCTATGCATATTTTTCATCTTAATGGGTTATTAGGATTGGGTTGGTTTTTATTAAAATTAGTTAATTTTTAAAAGTGAAATCAATTAGATTAATATATAAAATCAGATATCATCTTTTGAGAAATTTTCATTATGATTTCATTATATCTCAATTACAAAATAGCAATCATTTATACATTAGTTATGACGCATATCTCGATTGTGGCAGTAACACTCTATCTTCATCGTTGCCAAGCTCACCGATCATTCTCTATGCACCCCGCTTTAGCTCATTTTTTTAGATTTTGGTTATGGCTGACAACAGGAACAGTCACAAAAGAGTGGGCCGCCGTTCATAGAAAACACCATGGTCGATCTGAAGGTGCTGATGATCCTCACAGTCCAATGCAACACGGATTATGGACCGTATTGATTAAAGGCTATGAGCTTTATAAAAAAGAAACTCTTAATAATGAAACACTCTCTCAATTTGGGGCTGGAACACCTGATGACTGGATTGAGCGCAAAATTTATACCCCCTATTCATCTCTAGGGATACTGATTTTGCTCTTTATTAATTATTTCTTATTCGGATTATTAGGTGTTAGTTGCTGGTTTATACAAATGCTTTGGATGCCTTTTTTCTCAGCTGGAGTTATTAATGGGATTGCTCATTACTATGGATATAGGAATTTCGACTCTGCAGACTCGGCAGTGAATATCAGCCCTATCGGTATTTTAATAGGAGGAGAAGAGCTCCATAATAATCATCACGCATTTCCATCATCTCCAAAATTATCTGTGAAATCCTGGGAGTTTGACATTGGTTGGTTCTATTTAAAAATATTTGAATTTTTTAATTTAGTTCACTTGAAAAAAAATAATTCTCCTATTGAAACAGCTTCTTCTGAAATTTCATTAATAACTAAATTATTATCTAAAAAAACAACATTAATGACTGATTTTTCTAAAAAGGTAATTAATCCACTTATCCAGCTTCATTTAAAAAACAACTCTACTAAAAAAATTAAATTAAAAAATCTGCTTAAACTTTCATATTGGAGAGCCCATCAAAAAGAAAATCTTGAACATTATATGGGTCAGCTAAATGAAATAGGAACTTTAAAAGAAGTTTTAGAAATATGGGAAAGATTTAATAAATTATGGGAGAATAGGAACTGTAGTAATAGTGAACTAATCTTGCAGGTAAAAACCTGGATGACTGATGCTCTTTCGCTCAATATTCAACCTTTATCGAATTTTGTGCAATCACTTAATCATCAAAATACATTATTAAGATTAGAAAACTCTCATTAATTAAAAGGAATAGTCAATGAATATTCAAGCTAAAATTATTAATCCTTTAATAAATGAATTAAATGGAATTCCTAAATATCAATCCAGCATGGCCGCAGGAATGGACTTAATTGCTTGTATTGAAGAAAAAGTAACCGTTCAACCTGGTGAAACAATTTTGATTGGTACAGGCTTAGCTATTTTTATCAATAATCCTGGATATGCGGCATTAATTTTACCCCGTTCTGGATTGGGTCATAAAAATGGAATCGTTCTTGGTAATTTAGTCGGATTGATTGATTCTGACTATCAAGGAGAGCTTAAAATATCATGCTGGAATCGATCTTCAATAGCTTTTACCGTAGAGCCAGGTATGCGACTAGCTCAACTAATGATTGTTCCAGTTGTTCAAGCTCAGTTAAATTTTGTAGAAGAATTTGAAGCAACCCAGCGCGGTGAATCAGGTTTTGGCTCTACAGGATTTACAAAACAAACGATCATTGAAAAAAATGACGCTAAAGAAGCGATCGAGTTAGACTAACCTCTTGAATTTTTCAAGAAAGAAGATACAATTAGCATATTTAACAGAGGTATTAGTTCATCATGAGAAAGTGTATTGTCACTGAGCGCACCACAAGCTTTGGTCATAATGTGGCGCACTGTAATAAAAAGACCAAAAGAACATTCCGTGTCAACATGATTTCTAAGCGTGTTTGGGTTGAAGAATTGAACAAATTTGTTCGTGTAAAACTTTCAGCTCGTGGATTAAAGACACTAGATAAAAATGGATCTAGCTATCTTTTAGCTATCGACGCAATCTAAGGACTTACTTATTATGGCAGCTAAATCAAAAAATAAAATTAAAGTTATTTTGCGCTCTTCAGATCCTGCATCAAGCTACTTTTATACAACAACAAAGAGCAAGAAGAACAAAGAAAAAATCAGACTTAACAAATACGATCCAGTCGTAAATAAACATGTTGAGTTTGTTGAAGAAAAAATGCGCTAAAATTAATGCGCGTTATCACGCTAAATGTTAATGGCGTCCGCTCAGCCCTCAATAAAGGGCTAGCAGAAGCTATTTCTAATCTGAATCCAGATATTATCTTATTTCAAGAAGTTAGAGCTCATTCTCATCAATGGGAACACTCATCTATATTTCAAGATTACCAAGTCCTTCTTTCTCCTGCTGAAAAGGCTGGCTATTCTGGTGTAGCAGTACTTTCAAAAATAAATTTAAAGAATATTATAACTTCTTCTTCGATTTTAGATTTAAATGATGAAGGCAGATTAATTGTGGCTTCTATTCATGAAAACTTAAAAATTATTAACTGGTACTGGCCGTCTGGCTCTTCAAGTGAAGAGCGTCATCAAATTAAAATTAAATATCTTGATCAAATTTTTCTTTTTTTAAAAACAATAGAATGTCCATTTATCTTAGGTGGTGATTTAAATATTGCTCACACCTCTAAAGATATTAAAAATGCAAAACAAAATGAAAAAAATTCTGGATTTACTATCGAAGAAAGAACCTGGTTCTCAATGTTACTAAAAGAATTAAATTTAATTGATACTTTCAGATATCTACATCCAGATGAAAATACATATACATGGTGGTCACAGCGCGGAAAAGCTTATTTAAATAATGTAGGCTGGAGAATTGATTATCAATTAATTTCTGAACAATTAAAGCCTTATTTAATAAAAGCTGAAGCACTAAGAGAACCAAAATTATCCGATCATGGCATATATCTTGTTGATTACGATGATGAAATTCTCAAAATTGATTAATTAATTCTCAAGATACACTGTATTTTCCTGATGATTAAATAATAACTCTATTAAATCTAAATCCTGGTTACTTGACTCTCTAATCTTTAATAAGATTTTTTCTATTAAATGCTGATACTTCACCAAATCAAAAAATCTGAAAGAAGTAAATCCTGACTGCTTAGCCCCAAAAAGTTCTCCCGGGCCTCTAATCTCTAAATCAATTTCAGCTAACTTAAACCCATCGTCAAACTCACATAAAGATTGCAATCTAGCTAATCCTGACTCGGTTAACTGATCGCCATATATCAATAAACAATGACTTTGTTGAGTGCCCCGGCCAACTCGGCCTCTTAGCTGGTGGAGCTGTGCAAGACCTAGTCTTTCTGGGGACTCAATAATCATTAGGGCAGCGTTAGGATTATTAATACCGACTTCTACGACTAATGTTGAAACTAAAATATCTATTTTCTGCTGATAAAATTTATCAAGAATCATCAACCTTTCATCAGGGCTCATTCTTCCATGCAACATTTCAATAGAGAAGTCTGGTAATGCTTTTTTCAATACATCAAAAGAATCAACAACAGCCTGAACATCGAATTGGTCAGATTGTTCTATAAAAGGACAAATCCAATAAACTTGATAATTTTTCTGAATACAATTTCTTATTGATTTAAAAGCTAACTCTATTTTTATTTTTGGTAATGTTCTCGTGACAATGGGTATCCTGCCAATCGGTTTCTCGCTTAAAGTTGATATTTCTAACTGACCGAATAATCCCATCGCTAAAGTTCTAGGGATAGGTGTCGCTGTTAAAATTAACTGATGGACCGTTTCATTAATACCTTTTGTTACTAAACGAGAACGTTGTGCCACTCCAAATCGTTGTTGCTCATCAACAACAACCAATCCAAGATTTTTAAAATCAACAGAATCCTGGAATAATGTCTGCGTCCCAATCACAAGATAAATTGATTGGTCTTTTAAACCTTGAAGAATTTTCTTTCTTTCAGCAATAGATGTAGAGCCTGTTAACAGAGCTATCTTATTATGGTCTGAATATAATTTTTTCAAACTGTGAAAATGCTGTGTTGCTAAAATTTCAGTAGGGGCCATGAAAGCAGCTTGTTTATTAGAATCAATCGCTATCATGCAAGCTATAAATCCAATAATAGTTTTCCCCGAACCAACATCCCCTTGAACCAACCTATTCATCGATCGCCCAGACAATAGGTCTTTTTTTATTTGTTCAATAATTTGTGTTTGACCAACAGTTAATTGAAAAGGGATATTTTTTAATAAATCTTTTGTATATTCACCCTGCTGTAATATTGGGGCATCTTTTTGAAGAATCATCTCTTTATCATGAAGTTTTAAGAAATAAGAAAGCCCCTCTATAAAAGCAAGATCTTCTTGAGCGTAGTCTCTTATTTTAAAGAAATTATTTAATTCTTGTTCGCTTAAATCAAACGCATGCAAAATTTTTAAAGCATGATAGAGTTTTAAGGTGGTTTCATTAAAGTATTTTTCTTTTTCTTTCAAGATATAATGTATCGCTGACACAAGCGTTTTTCGATGAATTCCTTGTATTTTAGGATAAATAGGCTCTATTTCTGGAGAAAATGGATAATTTAAAGTGATATATTCTAAATCAGGATGAGCTAATTGCGGCCCAAAATCAGTAAAAGTTATTTTCCCATAAGCCCTTACTCTTGTTCCAATTTTTAATTTATCAACTATCCATGGATTTTGTCTAAAAAAAACTAAATCTATGCGATCGCGATTTTTATCTTGCAGTACAGCTTTAAATATTTTTCCGGGGGTTAAATTTTGAACAATTAAACCTTCAATATAAACATCTTTCTCATTCTCTACGTCACGAATAGAAGCAATTCTTAACTTATCTTTATAATGCAATGGTAGTAATAAAATTAAATCAAGAATAGTCTCTATTTTTCGCTCGATTAACGTTTGAAGTGATTTAGGGCCAAGTTTGGGTATTTTGGCTTCTCTGAGAGATTGCTTCAACCAACTCATCTTAAACTCTTTTAATTTTTCTTATGAAGGAAAGTTGACGCAATCTTTTCATTATTGTTGCTAAATGAACTCGATTTCCTACTGTTAAGATCAGCTCAACATTTTGTAATGTTTGATCAGCACAAGGCTGGGTTTTTAATGAAATGATATTTGATTTTTGCTCAGCAATTACTGTGGCAATCGTCGCTAAAGCTCCCATTTGATCAAAGCATTCTAATTCTAATCGGCATTTTAAAGTTAAAGAATCAATGCCTTTCCAGTCAATTGAAATAATGTGCTGGAATGGATACTGCTGAAGAGAGACACAACTCTCTCGATGAACATGGAGCCCTAAGCCTTCTTGAGGGTAGGCAGAGATAGGATCGCCGACAATCGGCATACAGCAAGGAGCATAATCAAGAACCAAACCCTCTTTTCCATCTACAGATAAAATAGTTTGATCGCCCTGATAAGAGATATTTAGATTATTGCAAATTTTTTTTACGATATCTTCGGAAACAATTCGCCCAAAGCCTATATCTGAATACAGTTCTTCTAAAGTATTTGCAAGCTTATTTTGATTCAAATGATCATGCAAATCTTTCTCTGTGAGCAAACAAGCTGCTAATTGACGTAAAATTATTTTTTTACCTAATTTCATTGAATGCAAATATTGCTGTTCTCTAAGCCAATGTCTAATATGTGCTCTTGCTTTGCCTGTGGTCGCAAATGTTAACCATCCTGAATTAGGCGTAGAGTGGATGGAGTATAGTAATTCGATACGCTGACCGCTTTTCAATTCGACTGATAATGGCTTTAATTTCCGATCAACGTAGCATCCAACACAATGATGAGCCTCTTTGATAGATCGAGCGTAAGCTAAATCAATAGCCGTGCTTCCTTTAGGTAAGGTCCATATTTCACCAATTTCATCGAAAACATACACTTCATCTGACTCTAAATCTGATTTCATATTTTCAATAAATTCCAAAGACGTTTGGTGATGCGTTTGCAGGTCAATAATACTTTTAATCCAGTCTTCTGCTCTTTCTTTATATTTCAAAGATAATGGACTGTCATAAATCCATGGAGCAGCAACACCTTGATTGGAAACAATATCCATTTCATAAGTTCTAATTTGAAATTCAAAAGAGAGCTCATTATTCATTAAAAGAGTTGTATGTATTGATTGATAGCCATTTGCCTTGGGGATCGCTATAAAATCTTTAAACTTTCCCAAGACAGGTTTGAAATTATTATGGAGTAATCCTAATGCTCGATAGCAATCTTGTAAGCTATAAACAACTATCTGAAAACCTAATAAATCTGAAACTTCTCTAAATTTAATCTGCTTTCTTTTCATTTTTTTATAAATAGAATAAAGATGCTTTTCGTGAAACTCTATTTTGCAGGCGGGAATTCCAAAAATCTCGAATTTCTCTTCTAATTCTTTTTTAACTTCTTGAATTTTTAAAGAATGTTTTGTTTTTAATTTCTCTAACGCAGATTTAATAACCCTATATCGTGACGGATATAGCATTTGAAAACCCAAGTCCTCAAACTCGTTCTTAAATAAATTCATCCCTAATCTATGCGCTATCGGTGCATAGATATCTAGGGTTTCTTGAGCTTTTCGCTCTCTTTTTGATCTTGACGGCACATGAATGAGAGTTCGCATATTATGTAATCTATCTGCTAACTTAATTAATAAAACTCTGATATCTTCGACGACAGCAAACATCATTTTTCTTAAATTTTCTGCTTGCTCATGTGCTCTTGAGGGAAATTTGATTTGTTTTAATTTTGATACACCATCAACAAGATTTGATACTTTTTCCCCGAAAAAGGATGCTAGCTCCTCTTTGGAAATGGACGTATCTTCTAGGACGTCGTGTAATAAAGCCGCTTGAATAGTCTCAAAATCTAAATGATACTCGGCTAATATAATTGCAACAGCCACTGGGTGACCGATATAAGGCTGGCCAGTGTGTCTTTTTTGATCTATATGGGCGTTTTCAGCAAATAAAAAAGCCTCATATATTGACTGACATTGGTCTAACGGTAGATATTCTTTTATTTTACTAGCTAACTCACTGTATCCTACCACTCAGTTGCCCTCTATGTTGGCTGTTCTTTTATTCTGATTGATCCGAAGAAAGAATTCCAGCCGCGATTTCACGCAATGCGATTACTGTGGCTTTATCATTGCCCCATTCTATAGTTGACTCTTGAGCGCCTGACATTAATTTTCTTGCGCGATCTGATGCTTTAAGCACAAGCTCGAAACGATTTTCTACGTGATCTAGACAATCTTCAACGGTAATTCTTGCCACGATTGTTTTTCCTTAATAACCCAATGATGAAATTAAATTTTGTCTTCTTTTAGTTCTTAGTTTCTCACAGGAGACTATAAAACACAATTCATCTAAAGCAGTATCAACATCTTCATTATAAACGATATAATCAAAATGAATACTTTCTTTTATTTCCTGCCCAACAATTTTAAGTCTTTTTTCTAAATCAGAAAGATCGATATCTGGTTGTCTTTTTAAAATGCGTTCTTTTAAAGTTGCAATAGATGGGGGTAAAATAAAGACGCTTACTGCTTGCGAGTATTTTTCTTTTATATTTTTAAATCCCTGAATATCAATATCTAAAACAATCCAAGCGTCATCTTCATGTGCATGCACTAAATTTTTCCAAGCTGTCCCGTAATAATTTCCATGAATACATGCGGTTTCTAAAAATGCTCCAGCCTTTTCTAATTCAATAAACTCAGGAACGGTGATGAAGTGATAGTGAACACCCTCTACCTCATGATCTCTACGAGCGCGAGTCGTATGGGATACTGAGAATTTCAGTTTATGTTTTTTAGATAGCAAATTAATTAAAGTTGTTTTGCCGGCACCTGATGGCGCAGACACAATAAGGACGCTGGGCAAGGTATGTGCTTTCATAGTATTTAAAAAAAAATTAATTGCTAAAGTATAGCTCTTTTAATTTTTCTATCAATCTGTTTTTTAAAGAATTTATTAAAACTTTAAAATTTAGTCTAGATTTTCATAGCCCGACTTGATACATTTAATAAATTGAAAAAATTAGAATATTATAGGTTCCCCATGCGTATTGACCGCAGAGCAAATGATGAATTTCGCTCCATTAATTTTGTTATTGACTATTTAGACTATGCCGATGCTTGCGTACTTATTGAAATGGGAAAAACAAAAGTAGTCTGTAATGTTACCTTTCAGCCCGGTGTGCCGAAATTCCTCAAAGGAACCGATACTGGCTGGCTAACAGCTGAATATGCAATGCTACCTACAGCTACTCACGACAGAACTCAACGAGATGTTAATAAAGGCTCTGCGAACGGTAGGGCCATAGAGATTCAAAGATTAATTGGAAGAACTCTTAGAAACTGTATAGCGTTAGAAAAGCTGGGAGAAAACACTCTCACTATTGATTGTGATGTTTTACAGGCTGATGGCGGAACACGGACGGCCAGCATTAATGCATGCTCAGTTGCATTATATCTTGCTATTCAACGACTTGAAGCAAAGAAAAAAATTCCTCCTCAAGTATTTAAACATTTTGTAGGAGCAATTTCTTGTGGATATGTTCAAGGCGATCTTCTTTTGGATTTGAACTACGAAGAAGATTCTCATGCTCAAAGTGATTGCAATATTATTATGTCAGATTCTGGAGAGTTTTTAGAAATGCAAACCTCCGCTGAAGATAAACCCCTTTCAAAGGATGGCTTGCTTAATATTATCGGATTAAGCGAAACCGCTTGCGCTGAAATTATCAAAAAGCAAAAAATGGCTTTAGGCTTAATCAAGGCTTGATTGATTATCTAAAGATAGCTTAGATGCAACGTAGGCTTTAATGGCTACTTTTGCAAGCGAAAATGGAAGTGTTTCTATCAGTTCCAGCGCTTGCAATTTGTTTCCATTCTTTAAATTCATTTTTAGAAGTAAAAAAGCCAGACCTGGGTTATGATGGCAAAATAGATGCCATTTTTTCTCATAAAAAAGATTTAACCAAAAAATAGAATCTTCGAAAGAAATTTTTTCAATAAGGCTTAAAGATTCTGTTGTTAATTTGACAGGATCAATCCTTGTTACAAATACAGAGAATTCATTACGAGGCCATTTTTGAAATAAATGAACACCTTCATTTATAAACTCATCATAATTCCAAATCCATTCATCATGATTTTGCAAATATATAATCGCATTTGCTGAATCAAGAGACATTAATTTTGATTTTAAAATATCAAAATAAATAATATGTTTAATCGCTGATGACATTTTTTTCGGTAATTGAGCATAACTCTTAAAAGCCTGATCGAAATTTTGAAGATCCAAGTTGTTTTTTATATTATCTAATAATTCAGAAAGTGCATGATTTGATTGCCTTTGTAACGTATTTATTTCGGGCAAAGTTAATAATGGATTTTTTTTAGATTTCAGATAACTTGTTAAGGCACGATAATCGTCTACGTTTTTTTGAATAGACGTTAAATCTCTCTTCAATGAATAAATTTTCCAATTTTTAAAAACTATTTTAATAGCTTGCCATTCGTAGGCCAAAAGAAATCCACTTATAAAAAATATTGTGAAAATTAAAAATAAATAAACAGTAGGTATTGAATATTGTTGATCATTAAAAATAAAAGCGACGAATGAATCCTTGAGAATCGTCGATCCAACTGCAAGGAAAAAACCTAATATTAAATATTTTTTCATAAAAATTATTCACTACTTGTTATATTTGAAAATAAGTTAAAATCACAAACTTGAGAAATGTCTGTCATCATTTCTTGATTGATAAGAGGCCATGGGCTTTTTTCACAAATTTTTAAATAACTTTTATCCACTAATAAATTAAATAACTCTTCTTCCTGCAATCTGGACTCGGTTTTAACCTCAGAGACGGTAATTCCTAATTGAGCTAAAGATGATTTGACCAGATTTTGACTTTTTTCATCTTTAAGTTTTTTTGATAAATCTTTGGTTATTTCATTCCAATCTTTCAATTTATCTATTTTATTTCTTAGGAGTAATTTTTCTTTTTGTGAAAAAAATTTCGATTTCATTATTAAATCAATCGCTCTATCTTTTTGACCAGATAAAATTGATTCGCTCGCATAGTAATTCATTAAATGTAAAATATCGTTTCTCGCTGCAAAAATAATATCGATTAATTCATTTGCCAATTGATCTTGGGCTCCAGTTTTGTTGCTAATCGCTAAGCTTGTTAGCCTTCTATCAACATCTTGTAGCGACTGAGTAAGTTTATATACTTTTTTATCTGTAGCTTCTAAGGCCTTTTCAATATTAATTTTTAGCGCTAAATTCTCGCTGTTCTCTTTATTTTTTAATAAGGTTTCTTGTTCAATGTATTGATAGGCAAAATAAGAAAGACTTCCTATCAAGCTAATTAAAAATAATACGAATATATTTTTTTTTAACATTATTGTTACCTAGTTTTTATTTTGAAGGCCTTTTGGGGCTGATTGTAACGCAAAAGCAACTAAATTTGCTGCATTTATTCCATTAGAGAGCTTATTCATTATTTCAGAAATATTATCTTGAAAGAAGGAAGCAAGGGCTTCTTCTGATAAATTACTTGGTTTTTTTTCTTTCAAATCAATTATTAAGTCTAGATTTAGGTTTTTATTTGCTTTTAAAAAAGTATAAATCTTACAAAAAAGTTGTTGTTTTTCTAAAACTACCGCTGAAAGTTCAGGGTCTTCGTCATAAATAATTTCTTGATCATTTGTATCAATATAAGCGCTCGCATTTTTTCTTAACGCCATAATTTTATTAGAATAACTAGAATCTAAGCCACCTTGTAGCCAATCATTTAATTTCTTCACAATAAAAGAAGGATAGTCTGCTAAGGACGGTGTTTTTAATGCACTAATAATTTCTGTTTCAGACTCAGCATTCTGTCTTTCAAATAAATTATTTATTTTATCTGGCAATGTCCGATTCACAGATTGCAAATAATTTGAAAATCCATTAAAAAAAAGAGCTTCTTGATCCCGAACTTCTTTATATTTTTCAATTGATGAAAGTCTAGCGAAAAGTTCATATGGTATTTTTTCAATCATGTTCAAAAAAATATCTCTCATTTCATCTTGATTTTCAGCTTGTTGAAAAAGAGTATCCGCGAGAGAAAGGCATTTTATATATAATCGAAAATAAAGAGGGGGGAAATCTTTTCTAAAATCATCAAGTTGAAATTCGTCAGGTTTAATATCAACCAGCTCTAAAATATGATCTGAATCAATTAATATTTTAGCAAGATCGGATGAATTAAAAACTGAATCCATAATCTTAGTCAGTAGGGCATCTGAGTCTTTTGAAACTATTGCAACCATCAGAATTTTTTCGATTTTTTTTAATTATAGACTATTTCTTCGGTCCAATGATTTTTGCTTACTCTGTATTTTATATTTTGATTGATCACAAATTTTTCTAAATTACTACCCGTTAGAATTAATATAGGTCTGCAATTAGTCCAATCTAATGAAGATAGCGCTAATGTTGAAGCTATTGATGCTGAAATAATATAGTCGTAGTCTTTGAAGAAATTTGCTGCTTTTTGTCCATGAAAAAATTTTGGCCAATTATAATGAGTAATTTGATATTTAATTTTATTTTCTTCTAATAATTGATAATGCTTTAATAAGCCTGCATGTGAGCCTAGCCATATTGTTGGTTCTTTGTGAGTCCGAATTAGTGATATTACATGTTTTAAATTAAAATTATATTCTGGTCTTAATATGTTTAAAAAAGGGTTTTTATTTTTTAAAAAAGATTGCGTGTTTTTACCAATACACCAATAATTTTTTCCTTTTACTTGCTCAAAGTCTGGCCAATTAATTACTGAAAATGAAGAAACTATAATATTATCAAAGCTTTTTAAATTCTCGGGCTCTATGTGTCTATACCGATAATTTAATGCGGGAAAGTAATTGATTTCGAATCCTTTTTGAGTATATTCAAAAACTGATTCCTCTGTAAGCTCATGTGCGTGTGTTAAAAGAATTCTTTTTCGCATATGGACCAATCTATGCTATCTAATTCAAAATAATCTTTAATATCTTTTATGGCATCCTCAAGATGTTGAAATACGCCTGTAAAACACCTTTGGGTTCCTACATTTTTGAAAGCATACACCGTTAACTCAACGCTTAGTGGCTCGATAGAAAGAATATTTGCATAAACTCCAAAAGCACTCTGGCATGTTGCTTTAAAAAGTTTTGCTATTTTTCTTTCCCAATCAACTCGCAGCTCAACTTCAATTGTGTTTATGGATCTTATTTTTTGATTTAAAATTTCTTTATCTTTAAGAATTTGTATCCCGATAACTCCCTGATTAAAAGCAGGTACCATTTGATTAGTTTCAATAACTGTATACTGAACATCAAGAGCTAGTCTTTTAATACCAGCCTCAGCAAGAATAATTGCATCAAATTCTTTTGATTTTAATTTTTCAATCCGTGTTAAGACATTTCCTCGCAGCATTTTTATTTCAATGTCGGGCCTAATTGCTATTATTTGCCCAGCCCGCCTTAAAGAAGACGTGCCTACAACCCCGTTGTAAGGCAAATCTTGAATGGATTTATATGAGCCAACCAAACAATCAAATGCCGTCGTATTTTGAATATATCCGCAAATTTCTAAATAATCGTTTTTTATAAGCGGAACATCTTTCAACGAGTGTATGGCTATATCTGCTTTATCATCTAATAAAAGGGCTTCTAGCTCTTTTATAAAAAGTCCTTTGCCGCCTTCTTTTATTAAAGGAGTATTTAATTTTAAATCTCCCTCTGTTTTTACATAAATCACATCTGAAATAATAAATCCTATTTTTTTCAAATGCTGAATTGCTATTTCAGTTTGGGCTCTCGCTAGGGCAGATGTCCTACTAGTTAACCTTACATTCATTTTTGATGAACCCTCTAAGATTTCTCATCCATTAAATTAGCCGGTTGATTGCCAAACATTAGTAATAAAAACGGAACAGTCGCTATACTCAAAATTCCAAAAACAAAACAGAACATCATTAAAGTCGAATAGGTCCTAGCCCCTCGCTCAGAAGTAATCATATCATCGACAATTTTTGAAGAGATATCTCTAACAATATGTTCTATATCATGCGCAGATTGCGACAACGTGATTAAAGGACTATCCGGCGCGTAATCAAGATTAATTAAGTTCTCGGCCAGTTTTAAAAAATCTTCTGAATATTCGTTTGTATAATCATAAAAATCTTGCTGTGCTGTTTTTGTAAAAAGCTCATCTTCATCTAATTTTTCATAAAATTTTTCAAGATACAATTTAAAACGTTCTACATATTTTTGAGAGGGTCTCAATAAGAAATTCTTTTCTGTTAAAGATAATTTTAACAAATAGTGTTTATAATCTTTGAGCTTTTCTTTTAATGAAGGATCTTGATTTTCGAGCTGCCATAAAAAAGCTTCGATTTTTAAGAAACTTTGTCTAGTTTTTCCTTTCATTCCATGATCATAATCGATACCTATTTTCTGATAACGATCGCAAACTAACTCAAAGTTATGCTTATACTGTGTTAAAGACGCTTGTACTTTATCTAAAGATTCAGCTAAATCAGTATCTTCGATTAACAAAGATTTTAAATACTCAACATCATGAATGAGAACATTCGCATTGGCTTCGAATTTCTTTAATTCATCCCAACTTAATCTTGTTAAAAAGTTTTTTTCATTTTTTCTTAATAGTAAAACGTCTGAATTTAATTTATATGAATGGCCAATCGCTTGTTTTAAGATTGTCATTTGTTGAGAGTGATAATCAAAAACTTTTGTTAAAACGACTAAAAAAGAGACGAGTAGAAAAAATGCAAGAAGAAATTTATGTCGAGCTGTCATGAAATAAATCTAGATTGGGATTACACACTATCTTAACATGGTAATCCCAATTTTTTAATAAAAAACTGCTAAATCCAAAGCGGTAATCCTACTGCTAAAAAGACAACTAGCATTAGCGAAGAATGTATAAATCCAGCAACCCACCAATCTTTAAGATTCCAATAACCAGAACCGAAAATAATAGTTGAGGTGCCTGTTCCATAATGGGTTAATCCGGCAGACAGCGATGTCGAAAAAGCTAATGCTAATAACAAAGGCTTTAAAGGCACAGCTAATTGCATCCCTATCATCATTAGTGGCTGGAAAAATGTTGTAATATGACTTGTTAATGACGCGAAAAAATAATGAACATAGAAATTAACTAATGTCAGAATAATTAATAAAACAACCCAGTTTGCTTCAGGCATAAAGCTTCCAACACCTGCAGCAAACCAACTGATAACACCATGGTTTTTTAAAGCAGCTGATAACGTGAATAAAACAGATAACCAAACAAATGTTGTCCAAGCTTGACTATCAGTAGAAATATCATTCCAACTTAAAACACCTGTCACCAATAAAAAGGTCACCGCAATGATTGCCGCTGCTGTTGGATTAATGCCTATTTTAGCTCCCATGATCCAAGCTAATAACAATGAGCAGAACGTAAACGCCATAATCTTTTCTTTGATAGAAAATGATCCCAGTGCGCGATATGCTTCCTCTGTTTTTTGTTTAATATCATTTAAATCGACTTTTTTGGGCTTTAGAATCAAATAAGAGATTAATGGTGTTAAAAAAATACAAATTAATCCAGGTATGATGGCTGCTTGAAACCAATCTGTCCAATTGATAGTGATACCAAACTGTTGTCCCATACTAACAATCATTGGATTTCCAGCCATTGCTGTTAAAAAAATTGCTGATGAAATTAAATTTGATTGAAAACAATTATACAAAAGATAAGATGTCATATGATGCTTATTACGACCAAGACCATGTGGTTTCCCGAAAATATTCTCTCCTAATGATTGAGCAATAGGAAATATCAAACCGCCTCCACGAGCTGTATTAGAGGGAATTAATGGCGCAATTAGAACCTCTGAAAACATCAGCGCATATGAGAGCTTTAGCGGTGTTGAACCTATCTTGGATGCCATAAATAATGCTATTCTCGAGCCCAATCCAGATAAAATAAATCCTTTGGATATAAAAAATGCCATTAATACAAGCCAAGTCACTTGATAACTAAAATTTTGTAAACAAAAATCTATATCCATTGCGCCTGTGATCAAACACAAGGATAACGCAATAAGCGATACAATCCCCATATCAAAAGTTTTAGTAATGATTAAGCCTAATGTTAAAATAAAAATAGTCAGTACTTTCCACCCTTCAGTTGTAATACCTTCTGGAGGAAATTGAAATCCTAAAAAAAGACACGCCAACAGTACCACGATCATATGTCGATGAACCAAAATATGCTCTTTTATTTTTGAAACAGGCATAGTGATAAAAAATTAATAAATCTTGTTTTCACTATAATAGATATTTAATGATTGATGGAAGAATTTAATGATCTTTAGTCCATAAAAACCGACTTTTATCAGTTTTTATGAACCAATCATTCAAAATTTACGCAAAAGCGGATTCTAAATTTACTTCATAAGTAGCAGGAAGAGGTAGTTGTGCTACTCCAGATTTAATAGCAGCTCGAGCCACAGCAGCAGATACTCTCATTTTTAAACGAGGATCCATTGGTTTAGGCAAAATATACTGTGGACCAAAACTTAAATAATCGAGTTGATAAGAATTTAAAATAGATTTAAGAACAGGCTCATGCGCTAGTTCACTAATCGCATTAACTGCTGCTTTCATCATTTCATAATTAATTTCTTTAGCTCGAACATCTAATGCGCCTCTAAATATATAAGGGAAGCAAAGAACGTTATTAACCTGATTAGGATAATCACTTCGACCTGTTGCAACTATTAAATCCTGTCTAATATTTAAAGCAACAGTTGGTATTATCTCAGGATCGGGGTTAGCCATCGCAAAAATAATTGGCTTTTCATTCATCGAAAGAACCATTTCTTCGGTTAATAAATTTCCAACCGATAGCCCGATAAAAACATCTGCTCCCTTCATGGCCTGTGCTAAATCCATTTGGGGCAAGTGCTGTGCAAACTCTTCTTTAAATGAATTTAAATCCTTTCTTGATGAAACTATTAAACCTTTTGTATCTAAAAGATGAATTTGCTCTTTTGCAACCCCATATGTCAACAACAAGCGCATACAAGCTATCCCTGCAGCTCCTGCGCCAATACAAACAATCTTAATATCTGAAAAATTTTTACCCTGTATTTGAAGCGCGTTCTTTAAAGCCGCAGTCATGGTAATTGCTGTCCCGTGCTGATCGTCATGGAAGACAGGAATACTCATTCTTTTTTTTAATTCTTCTTCAATGATAAAACACTCCGGCCCTCTAATATCCTCAAGATTAATACCACCAAAAGTTGGCTCTAATGAAGCAATAATTTCAATTAACTTCTCAGGGGATTTTTCATCAATTTCAATATCAAAAACATCTATATCAGCAAGTTTTTTAAATAATAAACCCTTTCCTTCCATAACAGGTTTAGAGGCCAATGCGCCCACATTACCTAATCCTAGAACAGCCGTTCCATTCGAGATGACGCCTACCAAATTCCCTTTTTGGGTAAAACGATAAGCAGCTTCAGGAGACTGAGCGATGACTTTCACGGGTTCAGCAACCCCAGGAGAATACGCTAGGGCAAGATCGCGCTGTGTTTCAGTAGGTTTTGTTAACCGGGTTGCTATTTTCCCTGGAATAGGGAATTCATGATAGGCTAATGCTGCATCTTTAAGATTACTCATGATAGAAAAATCCCTTCTAAAAATTTTAGATAAAAAAAAAGTCAGCTATCTTATTATTTTATAAAAAGACGCACTGACATTTAATTTGTAAAAGAAAATAGAACTTTCTTTTAAATTTAATAGTTGCCCAAACTTATTAAGCTTGTGAAGCCTGTGAAGCTTGTGTACCGTATTTGTTATAGAAACGGTCAATTCGACGAGCTGAGTCAACAATTTTTTGCTTACCTGTATAAAACGGGTGGCACTCTCCACAAACTTCAAGTTTAAGTTCGTGTGATTTTTTATATGTTGATTTTGTTTCAAAAGTGTTACCGCATGTGCAAGTAACTTTCACAACTGGGTAGTTTGGATGAATATCTTGTTTTGCTGCCATATCTTATACCTAAAAAATTTATCCTTGAAAATAAAGTAGATTATAGTCTTTTTAATATCTGTTTCCAAGAAAAATTATGTGATGCAATGATTTCTTCACAAGGTTTTCTTTTTAGTGCATCGGCACTAATGCTTCTTGGAGCTAAAGTATATGATAGTTCGAACCCTAAATCACCATAAAGCTCCTTTATTTTTTTTGTGGCATGATTAGTTATTAATACCGGAACGCCTAATAACTTAGCCCATTTAGCTAGCTCTATCTGTGATTCAAAATCAAAAGTTTCTTTAGTATACCCTCGCCAGCTATGATCATATGGCGGATCGCAGAAGACAAAATCTCCTTCAAGGATATTAAGCTCATTAAAAGAGCAGCTCTCAAAAGACCAATCTTCAAAAATTTTGGAATATAAGTTTATGTTAAAATCTGTTGAGATTTTTTTATAATGACCAAATGGTGTATTAAAAAATCCTTGTTGATTAAACCGACAAAGCCCGTTATACCCTATTCTATTTAAAATCCAGAACAACTGAGCAGCTTTTAATGTTTTTATTTTTCTATTTAAAATCAATTCATTAAATTCTTCTCTTGTTTTGTAATAAAAAGATTTTGTTAATGTGATTTCCTGAGGGATTTTAAACTTGTTTTTTTTAATTTGGGTATATAAATTGATTAAATGAGGATTAATATCATTAATTAAAGCTTTTTGAGGCAACAATCCTAAAGAAAGAGCAATTCCTCCGGCAAAAGGCTCGACTATTCTATGATTTTTAAAGTTTTTTAATATTTGATAATATTTTTGAACAAACCATCTTTTGCCTCCAGCCCATTTTAATAAAGGCTTTAAGCTTTCTGGCACATCATAAGCTTTAATAGTCCCCATTTGAGATTTCCTTTATATGTAACTAATGTTAACATAACCTTATTAAAAATTTTTATATCAAAATAATGGCTTTCGTTGTTACTGATAATTGCATTAATTGTAAATTTACCGATTGTGTTGAAGTATGTCCTGTTGATTGTTTTCACGAAGGTCCAAATTTTTTAGTTATCAATCCGGATGAATGCATTGATTGCGCTTTATGCGAACCAGAATGCCCAGCTGAAGCAATTATATCAGAAGATGAGCTCACAGCAGAGCAACTTAAATTTAGGGACTTGAATAAAGATCTATCTAAAACTTGGTCTGTTATCACAAAACACAAAGAATCTCCTTTTGATACAGAATATTGGCTCAATCAAAAAAATAAAATTGAGCATCTAAAAAAATAAAAATATCTTTTGCACCCATAGCTCAGCTGGATAGAGCGTTGGCCTCCGGAGCCAAAGGTCAGAGGTTCGAATCCTCTTGGGTGCGCTTTATTTCGTTAGCCGGTAATTCATAAATCATTTTTTCAACCCATCTTAACGATGAAAACCATAACTCACTATAAAATCTCTTTCTAAAGTTAACTAACGGATTTTGAACAAGAATAAATTTGGATTTTGATCGAAAAGCCGCTAATCCTCCAGTCGTAAATCTATCATCAATCATTGCAATATTTTCTGGTGATATTTTCCAACGTTGAGCCAAATGTAATAATGTCGATGGATTTGGTTTATGAGGCCTTGGTGGCATCCATAAAATGCTTGGGAAATTGATTTTCATCCATTTTTGTCTTTTTTCTGATAGTTCAATCGGATTATTTGAATGAATCGCAAGAAAAATTTCAGAAGCTACTAGCTTTTTTAAAATCTCTATATTTTGATCAGACGGCATTATTTCGCCGTGGCTAGATAAAACACCATCATAGTCTAAAACTAATCCATGCAAGTTATGATTTTTTAGTGTTTCAATACAGATTTCATCAAAAGATGGCACTCTAAAAGAGTTAAGAAAATAATTATTAGCTGTCATATATTTTTTTTTTAAATTTTACTTATCTTATCACGCTATAAAGAAATATAAAGAAACAAACAGCCTATCTTTTATCCACCTGAAGCATTATGATGACAAGCGGGAATATCTGAAGATGAAAATTATTATGAGTTACTTTGAAAAAAAAATTCATAACACTCTAAGCTTTGATAGTTGGAGATTTTTTAACTTAACATGGTTAAATTTGAACGGATCCCCTCAAAAAGAAATTTTGGTATTTAATCTTGAAAATTCAAAATATGGATTAGATACAGAATTATTAAGTTTGTATCTAAAATCTTTTCACGCTCTTAAGTTTGGACACCAAGACGATGTTTTTGAAGAAATAAAAAAACATATATTTGATCAAAATATATCCCTTCAAATAAGCCGCATCGAACATGAAATTAAAAAATCCCCTTTAGATTATTTACCCGGTTTTTTTTCAGAACATAAATATTTTATTTTTGAAGCACCTGATAGTTTAAATATCTACACTGGTGAGTTAATTCTTTCAACAGCTCAAGGATTGAAAGATCCTACTTATTTAGATTGGATTCTCCTAGATACTCGAAACAATCCAGTTACAATAATGGATCTTGCCGATCATCTACATATGAAAATATTATCAATTGGCCAGCCATTTGTTTTATCTGTTCATTTGTCAAGAAATCATGGCTTTAGCTATCAAGGTATTCGATGGTCTGAATACCCATTTATTGATCCTAAAAATCTTATTTCATTTAGCCCTTTGGAGTAAAAATGCTCAATCCAAATAAAATTTCAAATTCCACTATTAAACTGATAGAAAGATATACTCATATTGAAAATATGACTGGATATGATTGGTTAAATAATTATGAATTTTCTTGGCTTGATCAAAAAACAGGCTGGCCCCAATTAAAGGTCATCTCGATTATTATTCCTTATCAAACAACATTTCATTTCGATATTATTTCTTTAAAAAAATATCTTTTACAATTTCGTGATAAAAAAACCACTGATGATGAAATTGTATTTGAAATTCAATCTCATTTAAGTCAATCACTTGGCTATAATGTTCAGATTCATCTTTCAAATTTATCAGAGGAAAGTCATTCTACAATATGGAGCTTACCACAAGGCATCAATCTAGATTTGGGTTATGGAGTTTATGATACTTTTGAATACACTAAAGACTTTCTTTTGGACTCTTTAATCAATGAAGAAGGGATTCGTTTTCATAAAGCCTTTTCTCAAAGCTTTTCTTTTATCTCTCCTTTAGATCATATGCCTATATTATGTACATTAGAATTATCATGGGTTGGATCAAGTATGATTTGGGAAAGTTTATCAAAATATTTAGTTTCATTTCGTGATTCATCTTTTTTGATGGAGCAATCTATAGAAATTATTTACTCAGACTTAAAAAGTATCTTAAATCCATCATCACTAACAGTAAAAGGCTCTTTTGCAAGGCGTCATGGGTTTGATCTAAATATCTCTAGAAATTTTCACCCGGAAACGCCTTCATTTAAAAGATATCCAGGACATTAATTAACTGTTAATAAGTATTGGCTCTCCCATCTTATTAATCACTGTCATCAATGAATAAAGCTCGTCTCTTTTGCCTTTTGTTAAAAATTTTAAAACAACGGTTCCAAAATCGCCATTAAATGTTAAATAATACTTAGAATGTTGCGAATATGGCTTTATTGTATTTTGCATGCTCATCAATCTTATTTCGGCGATCGCAAAAGTAAAGCGAATAAAGTGTTGAAAAATATATCTCAATGTAAAAAAATCCGAGATTTTATTTGCAACAACTCCGCCTCCAGGAATAGTAATAATATTTTTTTCAAGATCAATCACAACCCCTTCTTTGATGATTAAGAAGTTAAAAAAGAAAGAAATGCTTACTATTAATAAACTAATCAAGATCAAAAAATTATAATTAATGGCATATTTATAAAAAACAACACCTATTACTAAAAAAATAAAAGAAATCATCAATCTTTGCAATGATAATTTCGCATCTATAATTTGATACCTTTTTAGTAATTCCTCTTTAAGTGAAAATTTTTGTTCTTGTTCCATATGCTGTTATTAAAAAATGAACTTATTTAAGAATAACAGAATTATAAATTTCTTCATGATCCAAAAAATATCTTGAATCATGAATTTTTATAAGAACCAAAATGATTATTTATTCTACCGTTACTGATTTTGCCAAATTTCTTGGTTTATCAATATTGTGCCCTAAGAATAATGCTATTTTCATTGCTAATAACTGAAAAGGAATAACGAATAATATGGGATTAAAAATACTAGATTGAGGTATTGTTATCTTCCGTGTAGCTGATGGCAATAATTCATGATCAACACCTTCTTCTATAATTAAATATAAGCGACCGCCTCTAGCAGCAATTTCTTCACAGGTTAAAATATTTTTTTTCAAAAACTGATCATTCGGAATCATTACGATAACAGGGCAGCGATCGTCAATTAATGCCAATGACCCATGCTTTAACTCGGATGATGGCAGTGCATGCACATGCATATAAGCGATTTCTTTTAATTTCAAAGCCCCTTCCATTGCAATAGGATATAATGGGCCTCTACCCAAGAGCATCATTGCAGAATAATCAGATAACTCTTTTGCCCAAATATCAAAATGATTTAAATTTAATAATTCATTAATCTTATAAGGCAATCTGGATATCAGCATCTTTTCAGCGAAAGAAGATAATGTGTTTCCTCTAAGTGTTAAAATAATTTTCATGAGCGCAATTAATTGTGCTGTGAACGCTTTTGTTGAGGCGACTCCTATTTCTCTTCCCGCCATTAAGGGAACTTGGATGTCTACTAATTGTGTCAATAGAGATCCATTAACATTACAAAGGGATAAGGTTTTTTTGTAAAGTTGACGATGCTCTGTCACGGCTGCAATAACATCTGCCGTTTCTCCTGATTGAGAAATAGCTATTAGTAACGACTTATCACCGGTGCATGGTGGAAAATATCGAAACTCACTTGCAATAAATGACTGCGCCTTAATTCCAGCTAATTGAGCGAACCATAAAACCGCTACAGAAGCTGCATGGTAACTTGTCCCACAACCAACTAAATGAACTTCTTCAAATTGATTTTCTAAGAAAAAATCTTTTAAAAAATTATACTCTTCAATAAAATGTTGTTCGATAATTTTTGCTTGTTCAAAAATTTCCTTTTCCATAAAAGAGTTATATCTGTTTTTATCAACTTGTTCTGATTTTAGTCTGACAACATATTGCTCAATATCAGCACCTGAAAGATACTCCGCACCAGTCTTCTTTGATATTTTTAAAATATCTTCTTCAATAACAAGATGTGTTTTTTCATATTCAACGGGGAACCCATTAGTATCAGATGCAAAAAGATGATTATTGTCTTGAGTACTGTAAAAAAGGGGTAGCGCTCGTCTAGCGCCATAGATAGCGCCATTTTTTGAATTTACAACCAACAATGCAAATTGCCCTTCCATTTCATCAATAGTTTTTTTGAAAGCCAAATCAAATTCCAAGCCCAATATCGTGAGTTGATAGAGATAAGCTGCTATTACTTCTGAATCTGTTGTAGATTTTAATATTTTCTTTGTACTCTCTGTTAATTTCTCTTGAAATTCGGATAGATTTTCTAAAACACCATTATGAACTAAAGCGATACTAAAATCAGGAGTCCCTATGATATGCGGATGAGCGTTTAAATTATTAACTTTGCCATGAGTAGCCCAGCGATTATGTCCCAAACCCACATTTCCTGATAATCCATTTAAATTATCATTCGTTGCTAATAAAGTTGGAGCTCCAATCTGCTTTATCACATCAAAAGAACTATGATTATTTAAAATTGCAATTCCTGCAGAATCATATCCTCGGTACTCTAAATTAATAAGGCCATCTAGGATAATATCCTTTATTTTATTATTTTGCGTTAATCCACCGACTATTCCACACATGATCGTCTCCTTGACCAATTTTCAATAATTTTTGTTTCAGCTCTTCTTGTCATCAAAGATTTTGCGTCAACATTATTTGTTACAGTTGTTCCTGCGCCAATAAATGCAGAATCGCCAACATAAATAGGTGATATAATTTGTGAACCAGAACCCATAAAAACATCGTTTCCTATGATGGATTGATGTTTTTTCAATCCATCATAATTACAAAAAACTACAAATGCTCCTAAATTACATCGAGCCCCTATCGTGGCATCAGCAATATAAGAAAAATGTTTTGCTTTTGTTCCTTTATCAATAAAGCATCTCTTTGATTCAACAAAAGATCCTAAATAAACCTCTTGAGCAATCTCTGTTTTTTCATGAGATCTTAAAAAAGGGCCTAAATGACAATCTCTTTCTGCTTGTGTTTTTTCAATTAAGGAATAAGAGCCTATATGATTATTCTGGCCTACTTTTGAATCAATAATAATTGTAAACGGTTCTACATGGCTGCCCTCTTTTAAAAAAGTTGAGCCTTTAAGGTGACATGGTCCATTAACCACAACATTTTGTTCTGCCTGAACTGTTTCCTCTATAAAAATATTTTTAGAATTTTTAAAAATAACTCCTGAACGAAGCAATCGCTCTCGTTGAATTTGATAATAGAACTCTTCTAACTCTTCAAATTGAGCAAAAGTATTTATTCCTGAGACTATTCTATAATCTTTTTCAAAAATAACGTTTGTATCATAAATAAAATCCGAATCAACATCCCAAAACTTAGTAAGATACCATTCATGAGTGAGTTCATCCGCTGCAATATTTTTTTTATTTTTCAAAATTGATGTTTGGAATTTATAAATTCCTGCATTAATTTCATTAATATTTTTTTGATCTGATGTTAAATTTTTTTCTTCAATAACTTTTAAAAATTCATTATTTTCATTTCTAATAATTCGACCATATCCAAAAGGTTCTGGATGATACGTCGACACAAAACTTAAAGCTGATGGTGAGTGATATACTTTCTTCAAGATTTCGGCTGAAACTAAAGGCATATCAGCATTAATAATCACAACCTCTGAAGAATTGACTTCACTCAGCCCCTGAACAACTGCATCCCAAGTTCCGTTTGGCTGCGTTTGCATGACTCTAACTATCTTATATTTTTCAATATATGGTTCAAAAAGATCGTGAGTTCTAATTCCTGTAACAATAATAATTTTTTCAAAATTTAAAAGACTTATTTTATCTAAAATATGATCTATGATTGGCTTATTGATAAAAGGATAAAATATCTTGGGAATATTTGATCCGAATCTTGTTGAGGAGCCCCCGGCTAAAATAATGCAATCTTTGGTCATGATAAAAATTAATTAAGATTTTTTTTATTCTATCCAATTTTTTATCATAATTAATATAAATTTTTATTTTTGAGTCTCGATCAAATATTTTAAACAAAGTCCTATTTTATCGACTGGTAGTTTTTTTGAAGGATAGATATAAAAAGCGCCTTTGGGACCAACAACATAACAAGCAGGAAAAGCTGATAGCTTTAGACTTTTACCGTATTGCGCGCTGTCGTGTAAATATTGTTTCACAGATTCATTTGAACACTCATTCCAACGAGTAAATAAATTTTTATACGAGGTTTCTATATATTTTTTTAAAAAAATATCTTCTGGAATCGGGTTTTCTTCTGCAAGCTGAAAGAGAGTGTCGTTCAAACTTTGATGATAATCATTATATTTATTCATCATATAGTATGTTTTTGCAAAAGGAAGATCGCTCTCCCTCCTAATAAAAACATGCTTCTCTATCAGAATATTTTCTGGTAATGAATTTAAAGCGTTTGAAAATTCTTTTGAAAATTTTTTACAAAAATGACAATTAAAACTGAAGAAATAGTGAACTTCTGTTTTATGATACACATTATCTTCTTGCACTTTAAAAAAATGCTCTCCCTCTATAAATTCCTGAGCATATAAAAAAGAAGTAATTATCAATAAAAAAAAATTAAACAAAATTTTCATTAATCTCTTAACCCTTGCAAATAATTACTAACAGCTTCAATTTCCTGATCGCTAAGCTTTTGAGAAATTCTTGACATCATACTATGAGATCTGGTTCCTTCTCTATAATTTTTTAATTGTGTGGCTAAATATTCTGAATGCTGCCCCCCTATTTTAGGGATATTAGCCGGCTCGTTTCCTTGTCCTGATGGACCATGGCAAGCACTACAGGCTATAATTTTTTTATCCAAAATACCGCCCTTATAAATTCGCCGACCAATTTTTATATCAGGTCTATTTTCAGCTTCTAAATATTCATATTTTTGCTTAGAAAAATAACCTGAAAGATATTTCATTTCTTCATCAGAAAGAGCTGAGGCTATTGGGTACATTAGTACGTTATCCCGAACACCACTCTCTCCTTGTGCAAAATTTTTCAACTGTGTATATAAATAATGATTATACTGACCTGCAAGTTTTGGTATTGTTGGATTATCTTTGCTATTTCCATCTGAGCCGTGACATGGCGTACACGTATCCCATGGATTTGAAACTTCGATTTTTTGCGTATTATTAGATTCCGCAAAAATAATTATCGGAAAAAAAATCAATATTAATAAAGTTTTAAACATAACTAACTCGATCCTTCGATTTAGATAGTAGCTTGGCGCTACATAGGTTATGATAGCATTAAACAAAGCATGATCCACTAGATATGATTTTTCAAAAAACACAATTTTTAATGAGTTGCGCAACTCATCATCAAATTCCACCCACCCCATCTCTCCGAATCGCTTTTTGGGGCCGCTCTAATGTTGGAAAGTCGTCTCTATTAAACTCCCTAATTGGAAAGCATAAAGCCCGCGTCTCAAAAACACCAGGAAGAACACAGCTCATTAATTTATTTGAATGCCCATCGCCTTTATCTATTTGGTGCGATTTACCAGGTTACGGGTATGCGTCAATCAATCATCAAGATTCTGAAAAAATTGGAACAATGCTTGAAGAATACTTTTTAAGTGATAAATTACCGAATATTCTTTGCTGGCTGCTCGATGCTCGTCATAATCTAACAAAAACAGATTTCGAAATCTTACCCTTTATTGCGTCATTGGATTTAGAATTAATCATTGTAACAACTAAAAATGATAAGTTTAGCAATCAGCAAGCCTTAAAGCAGAAAAAGTTGCTTGAAAAACAATTGGAAGCGCTGAATTTAAAGCCTAAAATATTCCCCATTTCAAGTTTAAATAAGACGGGGCTTCTTGATTTAGAGGAATATTTATTAACAGCCTTATCAAAAGATCAATGCGCTCCTTCCCAATCAGAGCCTTGACCAACATTAACTACTAATGGAATCTGCAATTTTAAAGCAGATTCCATTAATTTTTTAATTTCTTGGCTCCAATAAGCAATCTTATCGGCTTTTACCTCAAATAAAAGCTCGTCATGAACCTGTAATAATAATTTAATATCATTGTTATGATCTGCTATTTTAGAATTCACTTCTATCATGGCCTTTTTTATTAAATCACTAGCAGTTCCTTGTAATGGCCCATTAATCGCGGCTCTTAATCCAGACTGAGTTGGTTGATCTTTCTTTTTTTCTACAGGTATTTTTCTGCCAAAAAGAGTTTTTACTTCGCCATGTTTACTCGCGTAATTCTTCATTGTTTCCATATAATTCTTGACGCCTGGGTATTGCTCAAAAAATTTATTAATAAAATACTGTGCCTGATCTCTTGTTATTTTTAATTGTCTAGCTAACCCCCAAGAACTCATTCCATAAATCAATCCGAAATTTATTGTTTTTGCGATCCGTCTTTGATCTTGTGTAACATCTTGTATTGGAATATTAAAAATAGCGGCAGCGGTTTTAATATGAACATCTACATTTTCTATATACGAATGATGAAGTGATTCGTCCTGACTAAATTCAGCCATTAAGCGCAATTCTATTTGAGAATAATCGGCAGAAAGAAGAAGATATCCGGGCTCTGCTATAAAAGCCTTCCTAATCTTTCTACCATTTTCTGTTTTAATAGGGATATTTTGAAGATTAGGTCCTGAGGATGATAATCGACCTGTAATTGTCCCGGCCTGATTAAAATAAGTATGCACTCTATGAGAATTTTCTCGCGCTAAAGAAATAAGAGAATTGGTATATGTTGATTTCAATTTTTCTATTTGTCGATAATCTAACAAATAACTAGCAATCAAGTGCTCTTCTGCGAGCTCCTGCAAAGCTTCTTCATCCGTTGAAAATTCACCCTTGGGTGTTTTATGTGTTGTTTTCAAGCCTAGTTTATCAAATAATATTGCTCGCAATTGCTTCGTTGAATTTGTATTAAATTCCTCGCCCGCTAGTTCATAAATAGATTTTTTTAATAAATCAGTCTGGGATTGAAATTCATTTTCTAACTCTTGTAGATAATTTAATGAAATTTTTATACCAGTATGCTCCATCTCTAAGAGAATAAAAATTAATGGTTTATCGACTTTTAAATAAAGATCTTTTAAATCTTCATTTTTTGATAGCTCATAAAAAAATAAATCATATAACTTTGAAATAACATATGGTCTAAGGGCTAACGATTTCAATTTATCAATAATTGTTTCATCATTTTTCTTAGAGGTGGATATTATGGGTGATATTGTCTGATTTAAAAAATTTAAAACCAAGGATTCAAGATTAGCTTTAGCCTCTGGATTTAAAATATAAGCCATAATCGCTATATCATCATACTGGACTGGTAGTGTTTTAAAATTTTTCTTAAAAAAATGACCCGTTGTTTTCCAATCATAAGTAATCCATTTAATGGAGCTATTAATGAGATTTTTTTTAAAAAAACAAAAAATCTCATATTTATGATTTTCATTATGTAAGTCAACAATATAAGATTTCTCTTGATGAAGAAAAACGACATTCTCTATGGGGTCATTAAAATAATCTGAGCCGGCCGTATCAATATAAAAAACAATTTCTTGTTCGTTTTCTAATCTTATTAATAATTCTTTTAAAAAATCTAAATCATCAATAAATTTAAAATTAATTTCTAATGGTTTGTGATTGCTTTTAAGAGTCGGTAAGAGTCCTTTAAATTCGAAATAAGAGTATTCCTCATGCAATTGCTGAACATCCAACTGCGGCACTTTAGGCAACTCATGCTGAGGAATCTCTGATGGCCAGTCGGTTTGAAGATCCATCCGTACAAGCTTTTGTGATAAATAGGCATCATTTTTATGATCGATTAAAGTTTGAGCAAGCTTGCCTTTGAGCTGATCTATTGATTCATAAATTTTATCAATACTATAAAACTCATTAAGCAATTTTTGAGCTGTAACTTTTCCCACTTTAGGGACACCAGGAATATTGTCACTAGTGTCGCCTATTAGCGCTAAATAATCTATAAATTGATCAGGGGAAATTCCATATTTTTCATGAACTTCTTTAACAGAAGTTCTTTTTAAATCTTGGGAGTTTTCTAATGTGATTTTATCTGAAACTATTTGGCAAAAATCTTTATCAGGGGTGGAAATTAAGACATGACAAAATTCAGAATATTTTTTCGCAACAGTTCCTATAACATCATCAGCTTCAATATTTTTACACTCTATAATTGGCGCTCCAAATAATTTTGCAATTCGATGGATAGTTGGCAATTGTTCAGTTAATTCTTGAGGTCTGGCTGTTCGATTAGCTTTATAATCAGGATAGAGCTTATGCCTAAAATTTTGACCACCTGCATCAAAAAATATTACCAAAGGAATATTAGGGTAATCGTTAAATAATTTTTTCATCATGGAGCAAAATCCATAAATAGCCCCTGTATGCTCTCCTCGAGAAGTTGTTAAAAGAGGCAAAGCATGAAAGGCTCTAAAAATATAAGAAGTGCCATCTACAAGTATAATATCAGTCACGAGAATCCCCTTTTTTATGCTATATCATCTGTAAGCATTTTTTTAGCTAAAGAATATCTTAATGATTTTTGGCCTACTGATAAAAATTTAATTGTGATTAAATCATTCAGCTCATCTAATAAAATAACCTCTCCTTTACCAAAAATTTCATGTTTAATTATTTTTTTATGGTTTGATTGCGGGCGAGCAACGCTGGTTTTAACTGCCTGAAAAGAGGCTTTGGGCACTTTTATTAAATCTGGAGACAATCCTGTAATAAAAGGAGATGGCTCTTGGCGTAAAAATTCATGGAATCTTTGCCTTTTTAAAGCATAAGAAATCCTAAGTTGCTTTTTAGCACGAGTAATCGCGACATAAAATAAACGTCTTTCTTCTTCTTGTTCTGAATGATGCTGTGAGTTTTCATGAGGGAAAATATTTTTCTCCATACCCACCAGAAAAACATAAGGCCATTCTAAGCCTTTGGCCGCATGGCAAGTTGAAAGTGTTAATCCCTTTTCTTGATCGGTATTTAAAGAATCATCTATAAAGTACTCATTAATAAAAATCTTTACTTGTTCAATTGTAGAAATATCTGCATAATTTTTTTCAAAATCTACAATCGCATTTACAAATTCATATAAATTATCTTCTTTGTGTTCAGCTTGTTCTTGCTCTTGATAAATTTTAAGCAATTCGGTTTGATTAAGTGCTTGATTTGTTAAATCAGAAAATGTTAAGGATTGGGCTTGATAATTTAAAGATTGAATTAATTCAACAAATCCAACTAATGCTTTTTTAGTCGCTGGTGCAAAGCTTGGAATTAAGGCAAGGATGGCGTCCCAGATCGAAACTTGATATTGCTTTGCGTACTCTTCTAGGGTGTCTTGTGTTTTTTGACCAATTTTTCTAGCAGGCTTATTAATAATTCTTAATAAAGCCCTATCTTGTCGAGGATCGGCGATAACCTGTAAATAAGACATAATATCTCGAATTTCTTCTCGATCAAAAAATGGCAATCCGCCTGAAACTTTATAAGGCCACTGATACTTTCTCGCCTCACCTTCAAATAACCTAGAAAGAGCATTAGATCGATATAAAATTGCAATTTCAGTATGATCAACCCCTTTGTGTAAAAGGTGATGTATTGCTCTACAAACGCCTTGCGCCTCCTCATATTCTGAAGCATATTCGTTAATTTCAGGTAATCCGAACTCTTGATTATTAGTCCATAGATTTTTACCTAGTCTTTGTCTATTTTGAGCAATAATTGTATTAGCTAATGCTAAAATTGAAGGTGTTGATCGATAATTTTGCTCTAACCTAATTGTATATAAATCCTGATAGGTATTAGAAACTCTTTGAATAATTGTAACATCCGCACCTCTGAATCCATAAATAGACTGATCATCATCGCCTACAAAAGTTAAATGCGTCTGCTCGCTTGATAATTCTTGAATCCATCGATATTGAGGAGGATTTGTATCTTGAAACTCATCGATTAATAAATGCTGAATATTTGTTGAAAAAATTCTTTTAAAATCTTGATTAGCAAAAAGTTCTATTGCTTTTTCAATCAAGCTATCAAAATCTAAAAGATTTTTCTGATGAGTATATTGTAAATATCCTGAAATAACTGGCTGCCACAAATCATCATATTTTGTTGTTTTATCAAGATAAAACCTACTTAACATATTCAAAGCATTTTTATGATTACAATACTGATTTTCTTCTCTATTTAAATCTACAAATATTCTTTTAAAAATGCTTTTTTGATCTGATGGCGTAATTATTTGAAAATCTTGGGCAACATTAATAAAAGAGCCGTATTTTCTTAAAAATAAATTTGATAATCGATGAAAAGTTCCAATATACACGCCTGTTGTATTAGGAATATAGTGTTGCAGCCTTTCTTTTAATTCTTTAGCAGCTTTATTTGTAAAAGTAACTGCAATTATTGCGCTCGGCGAGACTCCAGCTTTAATAAAATAAGCAATTCTTGTAATCAATGTTTTTGTTTTGCCAGATCCTGCTCCAGCTAACACTAATAAACTCTTACCAGGGTATGTTGCGGCTTTATATTGCTGCTCGTTTAATTCATTCAAATAACTGGTAATGCTCATGTGATTTATTAGGAAACTCATTAGAGATTTAATTCTAATATATATTGAGCTATTTGTTGAGCATAGAGATTAAATTTGCACCCAAGTAAGTCATAAGTAAAACTTGGGTGCAATCAACTACTGAACGGCTTCTTTCAAAACTTTCAAAGCAATCAATTTTACATCCCATCTTGCAGGCTTCGATGGAATCAAAACTTCTTGATTTGTTAAAGGAGACACCATTTTTCTTTGTTTTGTTGCTTTACGTTTTATTCTCTTTATTTTTAATCCAATTTTAGGGATCATAAATTCACCCGATCCTCTAGCCTTCATATGGCTTTTAACCAGATCGGCCAAAGAATCAAAAACTAAATCAACATCAACTCGTCTCAATCCAGTTTCATCTGCAATCGTCTGGATAATTTCATTTCTCGACATTCTTGATTTAATTGGTTTAACCTTTTTCAATTTTTTTGACAAAGAAAGATTACTTTTTTCAGTCTCAATCGCATCCAATAGTGTCATGATACGCTCCTTGTATGAGTTATACGCGATTATGCCAGCAGAAATCCTTATTGTAAAGTTAGGGTAATAACGTAATTTATAAGAGTGATTTATAAATTTATTGTTGAGAAGAAAAGATGGATAGTCTTTATAAGAAAAGTTTTATAACCTCAAATTTTATTTTTAATTTGAGGTTATTTTCTAAAATAAATGACTTAATGTTGATTAAATTTTAACGTTAGACTCTTCGAGCATATAAGAAATCGCTTCTTTTATTTCTGAATCAGAGCATTTAACACAGTGTCCTTTTGCAGGCATTCCTTTATATCCTTGTATCGCATGCTTCAACAAGGTTGGCCAACCTTGTTGGGCTCGTGAAGCCCAGGCTGCAGAATCGCCTTTTTTAGGGGCTCCAGCAACACCTTGAGCATGACAAACATTACAGTATTTTTGATATATCTTTTGGCCTGGTTTTAATTGGGTCTCTTTATGGGCTAACTCTCCAGAATTCCCTGAAATAGCAATATGCTCTGGGCTTTTAATTCTTTCCAGTGTGCTTGGATAACTTAAATCTTCATTTACTTTATAAGCATATAGGAATGAAATACTCATAAAAAAATACATTTTTAGAAAAAAGTTAGTCTTTCTCATCTCTCATCCTTAAACTGTCTCTAAAGGCTTACTCTTTTAAAGCCCCATTCAAAATTCTTTCTTCAGAAAGATAAATATCTTGCCTTGTCCCTTCAATGATGACAATATCGCCTTCTTCAAGCACAACGTCTGAGCATGGCTCTTGGAATGATCTTATTCCTTTTCTTGTGAAAGATCTAATCTTAGCAGGGAAGGCGTCTTCTTTTACTTGCTTAATTGTTTTGTTAAACGCATAAGAATCACTGGCAATAACGACAGCATGTGCAAATGTTTGCTCATCAATCGCCATAGGGTTAGTGTTATTCTTGCTTCTATAATAAGATCTCATCATCTGATAACGATAGCTTTTAATTTCTGCGATTCTCTTGCCTACTTTATTAGGATCATGGCCTAAAATCATGAGCATATGCGATGCAATCATTAATGAAGCCTCTAGAGTCTCTGGAATTATTTCCGTCGCTCCTGATTGCTGTAAGGAGGTTAAATAACGATCATCTTTAGTTCTAACAAGTGTTGGTAAGGATGGATTGTGAAATCTAATTTTATGCAATAATTTTCTTGCTTTATGCGCATCATCAAATGTGATAATTAAAAGCTTCGCATACAATAATCCAGCCGCTAGTAATGTTTCTTCTTTTGTTGCATCACCATAGAATATTGGCTCATCTGCATTTGCAGCTTCTTGTAAGCGATCTGGATCAAGCTCTATTCCTACAAAAGGTATATCATCTTGCTGTAAAAAAAGAGCTAATGATTGTCCAACTCTTCCATACCCGCAAATGATAACGTGATCTTTACGATCATGTGATGCAACTATTTGTTCTATTTCGACATGATTTGATTTCTCAATATTTTTAAAGAATAGTTTTGCAATCATTTCTGACTTTCTAATTAATAAAGGCGCTAATGCTAAAGAAATAAGAATGCTACTTGTAATAATATTTAATATATCCTGGGGTAAAATTGTACTCGAACTTTCAATAGCAAGTATTGCAAACCCAAACTCTCCACCTTGTGCTAATGCCAATCCTGATTTGAAAGATGTTAACTTATCTTGGCCTGCCACATATCGAGAAAGAACATAGACTATTCCTGTTTTAGTAACGACTAAAGCTGCGACAATGCAAACTATTAATTTCCAATGCATTAAAACTATATATGGTTCTAATCGCAAGCCCACAGTCACAAAAAACAATCCTAGCAAAACATCTCTAAAAGGCTGAATATCACTTTCAATTTGATGAGCATATTGGGTTTCTGCAAGCATGACTCCTGCTAAAAAAGCACCTAGTTCTTTGCCAAGGCCTGAGAAATCAGTAATTCCTGCAGAGGCTAAAGCAACCAATAATGTTGCTAACATAAATAGCTCTGAAGATTTGGCTTCAGCTACCATATCAAATAAAGGACGCAACATATATCGCCCCATGATCAACATTGAACCACAGACTAAAACCCCTGTTGGTAATGTTGTATATAATTGATCGCCTACACCGATACCAGCAGCCATTGATGGGATGATAATCAAAAATGGTACAGCTGCTAAATCTTGGAATAACAAAATACTTAAAACTAATTGACCATAGCGAGATTGGAACTCTGACTGTTCTATTAATTGTTTGGTAACAACAGCTGTTGATGAAAAAGTTAAAGCTCCAGCTATAGCTATAGCGCCAGGAACAGCTAGGAAATCAAAAAATTGGCCTATAAAAATAATAACTGTTGCTGTAATTAAAACTTGGCCACCACCCAAAGTAATCAAATTTTTTCTCATCGATATTAATTTCGCAACAGACAATTCAAGCCCGATCATAAATAAAAGAAAAACAACCCCAAATTCTGATAAAGCTTCAAGATCGCCTCCCCCTTGAACAAATCCAAGCCAATGCGGGGATGCTAATATTCCTGTTATTAAATAACCAAGTATGGGCGGTAATTGAAGTTTTCTTAATAATGAAACCGCAAGCACACTTATTGTTAATATGACCAAGAGCTCTTCAAACATATTTCTCACCCTGTATTAGCTTTTTTTAGAAAGGTTCAGCACAACTATAGTGTATATTTAATTTAGTTTATATTTAATAGAATCTCTTATTTATTTAAAAATTAAATGATAAATTTTAAAAAATTTAGAGAATTATGCATTATTAGCTAGTTAATTAATGTGATTTTTACTAATATCTAGCAATCCAAATATTACTTTTTCTTTTACCAACTTTTTTCTAAGAGATTGAGCAAAAAAAAAGGATTTGGTATAGTTACTGTGGGTGAGAAGTAACCAACTACTTTTTTTACCAAGGAGAACTTTCAATATGTTAACAACTATTGATGAAAGATCAGATTGTGGAATTAACTTTTAAAAGATTTGTAATTTGATTTACAAACTTAACAAATTTTTCTTTTACAAACTTCTATAATATGTTTACTGCTAAAGCCTAAAATATATTATGCGTTTGATTTAAAAGTTGATTTAAAATCAATCACTAACGTTAGTTTGGGGTAAATAATGATAAGACCATTAAACTTGTACCTGATTGGTCCGATGGGTGCTGGAAAAAGTACTATAGGCAAACATTTAGCCCGTGAGCTCAATATTGAATTCTATGACACCGATCAAGTCATTGAAGAACGCTCGGGCGCTGATATCGGCTGGATTTTCGATGTTGAAGGTGAAGACGGGTTTAGAAAACGTGAAAGAAAAGTTATAGATGAGCTAACCCAACGCGTAGGTATTGTATTAGCTACTGGTGGCGGAGCTATTTTAGACCCCGAAAACAGAAATCGACTCGCAGCAAGAGGAACGGTTGTTTACTTACATACAACTGTTGAACAGCAAATGAAACGAACAATGCGTGATAAGCGCAGACCAGAGCTTCAACATCAAGAATTTAGCGAAGATGATATGCTTGATATCATGACAAAAAGAGATCCTCTTTATAAAGAAATCGCTGATATTATTGTTGAGACAGACGGAAGAACTGTTCGTTCTGTAGCATCCGAAGTTATTCGTTTACTAGACGAACAATTATCGTAAAAATTGCCCTTAAGAAGTTATTTTTAAAACAATTAAATTAGTACAGCTCGGCTATAATAACTAGCTGACTAGCTACAATTGCTTTATGATAGCTTCTTGGCCGCAATGTTTTCGGTAAAAACTTTAACAATGAAGGAATAAACTTTTCTTTTCCTTCAATCCATCTACCAACTCCTCCCAAAAAAACAATATCCCCTTGACGCCCTATGAGCGTGGTTTTCAATTTCTCTTTATTTCCTTTTAATCCCCAATAAGGCGAACTAATATGTTGACTAAGATCGAAGCTTAATTCAAATTCATTCTTAGCTTTATTCGCCATTTCTAGTTTCAGGTCTATTCCCAATACATGATGTGTTTTTTCATTTGTTTTCAACTCTTGTGTTGTTGATAATACTGCGGGCACACCCGGGTGCACATGGATCACCGGCCTTGCTAAACTTTTTATTTGCCCTTTTCTCTCCATCTCTAAAAGAGTATTTTTGAAAATTTTAGTATCTAAAACAGATTGATTTGCAACGGCAGTTAAAAAAGAATCCATTTGGTGATCATGAACCAAGTACCAGTTAACAGCAACCATTAACGGTTTTTTTGGAACATCTATCATCTTTATTAATTTTTTTAAATTCAGCAAATCTTGATCGTTATTTGCCATCAAAGTTAAGGTTGAAGAATCGAGAGATTCCACGATTTTGCAATTCGTACAAGGTAAATATTTTCGATAATTTTTTAAATCTAGTGAAGTCACATGCTCTAACTTAATTTCATCTATCAATGTATTTTTTTGAAGATCATTCTTTATTATAAAGGGATGCGCCTTCAGGTGCGTGATAAATATCAATAAGATAATTAATTTTTCCATTTTTATTAACCTTAAGTTTCATTCGTCGCCCAATATAAAAATTCTTATTTTTTAAAGAATTTAAAAATTTTTTTAGATGATCTGCCTCGCAATCGCCTGATAAAACAAAATGCTGACTAACTCCAAATTCATTTTTTAACACCTTTACATTTGAAATTTTTTCTAAATAAATATCATGTTGCTGAGCTAATTCAAAAAATTCAAAAGTAAAATCAGTACTGTAAATTTTAAAAATCATTAAGATCAAAACCATATATCGCATTGATAACTCCAATATTGTTCTTTTTTCTCTATAGATTGAATAATTATATTTTTAAATAACAATCTGATTTCATTGAGATTGTCTTTATTATTTGTTTGACCTTTTATAACTAGTTTTTTGTCATTAATGTCCAAGCTAATAATAAAAGCATCTTGAGGCCATTTCTCTAAAATAGTTTCAACAAGATATAACTTAAGATTGTGATTCTCTATAATTTTATTCAAAGCTTTTATGACAATTTTTTTATTAAAATTTAATTCGGTTTCTATATTTTTTTCATTTTGATTATTTATAATTTTTTGATTATCTTTAAAAAAATAATCATCCTTGAAAAAAAATCTCCAAATAAAAATAATCGCGATGATTAAAATAGGAATTAACTTTTTTTTCAAAATATCAAACTTTTTTTTAAATTGAAGTTATATTAATAAACAGATATAGAAACGAACAGTAACTTTTGGTTAATAATGAGCCACTTCAAAAAAATAATTTTAATAATTTCTTTAATTTCATTATTAGGATTATTTTCGCTGATTTATATTTTCTTAAATCTCCCAAGTCTTCAAGAAATTTCTCAAATGAAGATAGAAAGACCTATCGGTATCCTGTCCAAAGAAGGTATTTTAATAGGTGAGATTGGCTCAATTAAACAGTACCCTGTCTCAATTGATAAAATCCCATCGAATATTCAAAATGCATTCGTTACGATTGAAGATGTTCGATTCTATAGTCATTATGGCGTTGATGTAAAAGCTTTATTTAGGGCTTTGCTTATTGATTTAAAAACAGGCTCTAAAAGCCAAGGTGCTTCGACAATTACTATGCAAGTTGCCAGAAATTTTTTTCTATCTTCAAAAAAAACTTACTCTAGAAAAATTAAAGAGATTTTACTCGCTTATAAGATAGAGTGGTGTTTTGATAAAAATAAAATTCTCGAACTTTACTTAAATAAAATCTTTCTAGGTTATAACTCATACGGAGTTTTAGCAGCATCTCAAACTTATTTTGATAAAAAACTAGAAGAATTAACAATTGATGAAATAGCTATTTTAGCAGGATTGCCTAAAGCCCCATCTATCTTCAATCCACTACATTCTTTAGAGAAATGTAAGAATCGAAGAGATATAGTCTTACAAAAGCTTTTTGAAAGAAAAATCATCTCTGAAAAAGAATTTTTGGAAGCCTCTCAAAAAGAAATTCGGGCGTCTTTTTATCATAGAAAAATAGAATTTGATCTACCATCTATCACTCAGTATGTGAAAAAATTTAATTTTAATAACCAACTATCGGAAGATGGGGATCTGCATCTGAGTATAGATCTACGTTTTCAAAAAATGGCTCAAAATCTTTTAGATAAACATGTTTTAAATTATGCTAGAAAATTTGAAAAAAAATCAGTTATTAGTTCATTTTATTCAATTAGTAATCCAAAGGATGAAAATTTAGATTTAATATCATTACTAAATAGCTTTAAACGCTACGACGCTCTTATTCCAGCATGCATTGTTGCTATTGAAAATGATAATTTTATTATTCAGCTTCAGCAAGAAAAAACACTCACTCCTGTCAAAAAGAACGAGTTTTCTTCTAAATTAAAAAACGGGGATTGCGTTTATTTTGACGAAAAAACATCAACATTATCAAACCTCCCTCTGATTAATGGTGCGATTGTAACGATTGATAATACTGGTCATATTTTGGCACTCGTTGGATCAACATCTTATTCAAATAGCAAATTTAATAGAGCCTCGATGGCGCGCAGATCTATGGGATCTACTATTAAATCATTAATATATACAGCAGCTTTTGAAAATGGATATCAGGTAGATTCCTTAATGCAAGACTCACCAATTGTCTATACAGATTCAAAAGGTTTTACCTGGCGCCCTAATAATGCGGATAAAAAATATCATGGGACACTTAGTCTAGAAGAAGCCTTTTTAAAATCCTCTAATTTAGCTACTTTATCTCTTGAAAATTCTATTAATATTAGCTCATTATTAAAAATAATGAATAAAATATCTCAAAATGAAACACCTTATTCTCCTTCGATATTTCTTGGAACTTATGAATTAACGCCTCTCGATCTGGCTATTTTATATAGTACTTTCATTAATAAAGGCTTAGTCTTTCATCACTCGAGTATTTTTAAAGAAGAAAAAGTATCTGCTGAAGATCGTCTTTTTTCAGAACAAGCGACCTATCTTAGTAATTATTTACAACAAAAAGCTCTTGCGCAATTTTACCCTAAATTGAGCGAGTATTCTGGCGGAAAAACTGGATCATCTAATGAACTAAAAGATGTATGGTATGCTGGTTATCATGGAAATCATATTACAGTTGTGTGGTTAGGGTATGATTCTCCAAAATCTTGTGAACAATTTGCATCAAAATTAGCATTGCCTTTATGGGCTGAATATGTAGTTAATTTGCCGAAAGAACCATCATCATCTGTGGTTCCTTCAGGGATTAGTTTTAAGAAAATTAATAATTCCCTTAAGCCATTTTGGATTCAGTAGCTTCTTGAAGTTTCTTTTCTAATACTTCAGCTTTTAAACTAAGCTCTTTAACCATTGTCGCTAATCTTTCATACTCATCTTTAGAAACAAAGTTAAAATAATCGCCTAATAATTCAATTATTTTTTTTTGAGCGGCTGTAGATTGTTGCAAAAATGAATGCATAAATTTAGGGGAAATCTCTTGTAGTTGTTCTATTAGTTTTTCTAAAGTCATAAAAAATCCTTTTAATTTAAATAATCGACATAGTAAATCCATTAAAAAAAAATTAAAAGAGATTTTTTATTAAACAATTTAAGAGATTATTAATGCTTTGTATCTCTAATTTTTCTTAGCTCTTGAATCGTCTTTAATAAAGCTGTTGTGCGGGCTAATTCTGCATAAGCTTGATTGAATGATTTTGACTTCTCTTTATTTAAAAGAGCTTGTTGCGCCTTCTCTTGAGCTGATTTTAACATCATTTCGTCAAGATCGGCTGCTCTGATACAGGTGTCAGCCAAAATATTTAATGTATTATTTTTAAACTCAACTAATCCGCCGGAAGAAAAAAAGACCTCTTCGGTATCATTTATTTTATAGACGATAGGCCCTGGAACTAAAGTTGTTAAAAGAGGGATATGATGAGCCATCACTCCTAATTCTCCAACTTTAGAGGTAAATCTTACAAACTCTACATCGCCTCTGAAGTATTCTTTTTCAACAGAAATAATATTTAGTTTAAATGTATGATTTATTGGTTCCATTATGCACTCTTCTCTGTAGTTTTACTTAATGATCTCGCCTTTAAATAAGCCTCATCCAAGTTGCCGACCATATAAAATGCCTGTTCCGGTAAATCGTCGCACTTTCCTTCCAAAATAGCTTTAAATCCAGCAATTGTTTCTGTAATTTTCACATATTTCCCAGGAGCGCCTGTAAAGACTTCAGCCACGTTAAATGGTTGTGATAAAAATCTTTGAATTTTTCTTGCTCTAGCAACAAGTTGCTTATCTTCCTCAGATAATTCATCCATCCCTAAAATAGCAATAATATCTTTCAACTCTTTGTATCTTTGTAAAACTTTTTGAACGCCTCTTGCTGTTTCATAATGATCTGTTCCTACAATACCAGGATCAAGTTGTCTAGAGGTGGAATCAAGAGGATCAACCGCTGGATAAATACCTAATTCAGCAATTTGTCTGGATAAAACAACAGTGGCATCTAAATGAGCAAAGGTTGTCGCTGGTGAAGGATCTGTTAAATCGTCAGCAGGGACATAAACTGCCTGTATAGATGTAATAGAGCCATTTTTTGTTGAAGTAATTCTTTCTTGAAGCTGCCCCATCTCTTCGGCTAAGTTTGGTTGATATCCTACAGCTGAAGGCATTCTGCCTAATAATGCTGAAACTTCTGTTCCTGCTAAAGTATAACGATAAATATTATCAATAAATAATAAGACGTCTTTTCCTTCATCTCGGAAATTTTCAGCAATAGTTAAGCCTGTTAAAGCAACACGTAAACGACAACCTGGTGGTTCATTCATTTGCCCGTAAACAAGAGATACTTTATCAAGTACCTGAGACTCTTTCATTTCTTGATAAAAATCATTACCTTCTCGAGTTCTTTCTCCGACGCCAGCAAAAACAGAATAACCTTGATGCTCTAGAGCAATATTTCGAATAAGCTCCATCATATTAACTGTTTTACCAACCCCAGCGCCTCCGAAAAGACCGATTTTACCACCTTTAATAAATGGGCAGATCAAATCAATAACTTTAATGCCTGTTTCTAAAATATCAAAAGAGGCCGCTTGCTCATTAAAAGCTGGTGCTGGTTGATGTATAGATCTTAATGGGGCGTCAATACTACCTTTTTGATCTATTGGATCACCAAGAACATTCATGATTCTGCCAAGTGTAGATGGCCCAACGGGTACTTGTATTGTTTTTTCAGTATTTAAAACTTGCATTCCTCGTTTTAAACCATCTGTTGAGCCCATTGCAATCGTTCGAACAAGACCATCTCCAAGCTGTTGCTGAACTTCTAAAATAAGATTCGCATCTGACACTTTGAGAGCAAAATACACTTCAGGAACATGCCCTGATGTAAACTCAACGTCAACAACTGCGCCAATAATTTCTCTAATAATCCCAAAAGTTGACATGGGTTTTCTCCTATGCTTTAAGAGCAGCTGCTCCACCGACGATCTCTGATATTTCTCTTGTGATCGCGGCTTGGCGTGCTTTGTTATATGCTAATTTTAAATCGTCAATAATAGCGACTGCGTTATCTGACGCAGCTTTCATAGCTATCATTCTTGATGCTTGTTCCGAAGTGAAATTTTCAAGCATAGCTTGATAAATAATTGCCTCTACATATCGAGATAAAAATTCATTTAAAATCTCTAATGGATCACCTTCGTAAACATAATCATCTGATAAGGCGACTGCAGCGTGTTCAATTTTTAATGGTAATAATTTCTCAATCGTTGGAATAATTGTCATTGAATTTACAAAGTTATTATAACAAATATGAAGTTCATCAATATCTTTATTCTCAAAGGCTCTTAAACCCACTCCTATTAACCCTATTAACTCTTCCAAAGAAGGTAAATCGCCTTCTAATTCTAAAGTTGCTAAAGGATCGATCTCGATTTGATTAAAAAAATTAATTGCTTTTAAACCAACTAAACATGATTTATTTTTAATGCCTTGGTGTTCATTATCTTTTAACTGGTTTAATATTTTTTTAAACAAATTAACATTTAATCCACCACACAAGCCTCTTTTAGAAGAAATCACAATATAAGCTATTTTTTTTACAGGCCTTTCTTCAAAAAAACCATGCTGAACATGCGGTTGTGTTGCTAAAATATGAGCAATAATCGAGCGAATTTGATTAGTATATGGTCGCGCGCCAAACATCATCTGTTGAGCTCGCTTCATTTTTGATGCCGCAACCATCTCCATCGCTCTTGTTATTTTTTTCGTTCCTTCAATCGATTTGATTTTGGAACGAATCTCTTTTGCAACACTCATTGATTAAGTCCTCTTTCTTGAGCGTCTTTTAGCAACTGCTTTAATCTCAAGCTAATGCTCTCTGTTAAAGATGGATTTGCATTTATTTCATCAAGCAGATCTTTAAAATGAACTTCTGCAAATACTTTTAATTCTTTTTCAACGCGACTAAGTTCTTTAATCGCTGCCTTATCAAAATAACCTTCTTCGACAGCAAAAATAACAAGAGCTAATAATGCTGTTGACTCCGGATGAAATTGAGGCTGCTTTAATAACTCAACAACTCGTTGCCCTCTATCAAGTTGTGCTCTGGTCGCAGCATCTAAATCGGAAGCAAATTGAGAAAAAGCCGCTAATTCCCTATATTGAGCTAATGTTAAGCGAATTTTAGAGCCTAATTTTTTTATAATAGGTGTTTGAGCAGCCCCGCCAACACGAGAAACTGAAAGTCCAGCATTAATAGCCGGTCTAATACCCGCATTAAATAAATCTGTTTCTAAGAAAATTTGGCCATCTGTGATCGAAATCACATTAGTAGGAACGAATGCTGAAACGTCGCCCGCTTGAGTTTCAATAATTGGTAATGCGGTTAAAGATCCTGTCTTACCTTGGACTGCGCCATCTGTCATTCTGCTAACATAATCTTGATTAACTCGAGAAGCTCTCTCTAGTAGTCTTGAGTGTAAGTAAAAAATATCTCCAGGATATGCTTCTCGACCTGGTGGGCGTCTTAATAGTAAAGAAATTTGTCGATAAGCCCAGGCGTGCTTTGTAAGATCATCATAAATGATTAAGGCATCTTCTCCTTTATCTCTAAAATACTCTCCCATAGCACATCCAGCATAAGGGGCTATATATTGCATTGCAGCGGATTCAGATGCGGATGCATTAACAATAATTGTGTAATCCATCGCTCCAAAGTCTTGTAGTTTTCTAACAATCCCTGCAACAGAAGAGTTTTTTTGACCAATAGCTACATAGATACATTTAACGCCTTTGCCTTTTTGATTAATGATCGCATCAATCGCAATTGCTGTTTTCCCAATCTGTCTATCTCCGATAATCAGCTCTCTCTGTCCGCGACCAATTGGAACCATCGTGTCAATTGCTTTGATCCCGGTTGCTAAAGATTCTGAGACAGATACTCTATCGATAACACCTGGCGCAATTTTTTCAATTGGTGAAAATTTATTTGCGTTAATCTCATCACCATCATCGATAGCGCTACCTAGGGAATTAACGACACGCCCTAATAAGGCTTCGCCGACAGGCACTTCTAAAACGCGTCCAGTTGTTCGCACAGAACAACCCTCAACAATTGAGGTCGCTGGACCCAAAATAACAGCTCCGACCAAATCTCTTTCCAGATTCAATGCAAGTCCGTAGATATTATTTCCGAAATCAAGCATTTCTCCTTGCATAACATCATCCAGACCATGAATTCTACAAATTCCATCAGAATTGGAAACAACCTTTCCTACATTCGCAAGATTTATATTTATATTTAAATCAGCAATTTGTTTTTTTATAATTTCAGAAATTTCTAATGCGTTGAAATTCATAGTGTTATCCTTTTAGAATCTTTTGTTTCATTTTTTCAACAACTGTTTCAATTGTGTAATCAAAATGATAGTGTCCGACATAGATTTGAACCCCTATGAGGTCATCTCTTAATTCAACCTGTGTCTGTATTTCTTTATTTAATCGTGCTTTAAGAGAGTCTTTTATATGTTTTAAATCAGCAGAGCTAATTTCTGTTGATGATTTGATTGTGGCTACAGCAATATCGTTTTTTTCATAGAGAATAGTCTGGAAAGCTTGAATTATTTTTTTTAGATCGAAAAATCTTCTATTTTTCAAAATGATTTTTAAAAAATTACTTTGGAATAAAGAAAAACTTTTTCTCTTGCTGACAACTTTCTCTACAAGTAGGTACATATTTTGAAAGCTAAAATCAGGTTCTAAAAAGAGTTTGCTGACTATTTTTTCTTTTGATATTTGATCTAGAATTTCTAAATATTCTAGCCAGTCATTTTGAGCATCTTTACTATCTGTTAACTCATAAATTGCTTTTGCGTACGCATAAAAAGATGTGGCCATTCGGTCTACCTTTTACTTGAGTTGTTCGACGGCATCTTCAAAGAGGGCCTTTGATAAAGTGGATGGGTCTTTTTTTAAGACTCTCGATGCCACTGAAATAGCGACATCTGCATAATGTGCTTTTGCCTCATTTGTAAATTTTCGCAACATTGCTTGATGCTCTAATTCTGTTTGATGCTTAAAATTTGAATGTAATGCCGATATCTCTGCTTCTGCTTGTTCTTTGAGCAATGCAATATGATGCTGTGTTTGATCAATAATTATTTGACCTTTTTGCTGGGCCTGATTAACAATCATATTGGCTTCTTTCTTTGCATTATCGAGCAATTCTTTTGCTTTTGCAGATGATTCTAAACCAGCCGATATCAATCTTTCTCTTTCATTTAGAACGGCTAAAAATTCAGGCCAAAGCTTTTTCTTTATAATAAGAAAAAAAACAGCAAAGATTAAAAATTCACAAAATATTGTTAAATTTAAATCCATTATAAATTACCTCTAAAAAATTAGCGTTTACGACACTAATAACTATAAATTAAAAGATTTTATCGGCTCTATTTGTTTGATTAATCGTTAAGCGATAAATTTCTCTAAGCTGCTCAAGAATGGATTCATAAATATTAAAACCATTCCCAATCCCATTGCAATAATTGCAACCCCGTCAATTAATGCAGCAACAGTGAACATTTTTGTTGTCAAGTTATTAGCAATTTCAGGTTGACGAGCAATGCTTTCTAGAAACTTTGAACCAAGCATTGATAGACCAATTGATGCCGCTGCAGCTGGAATGGCAATCATAAGCGCCGCTGCAAAAGCAATATTTGCATTTAGTTGTGTAAAGTGTTCAATAAAAACCTGAACGTTTGTCATTTTTCTCTCCTTTATTCGTGCTCTAAAGCTAAACCAAAATTCACAACACTGAGCATCATAAATATGAATGCCTGTAATACCACAATCAAGATGTGGAAAATAGCCCACAAGATGACAGATGGAAACTGGATCACCAGGGGCGCAGTCGCCAATAATATAAAAATAACTTCACCAGCAAAAATGTTGCCAAAAAGCCGCATTGCTAGTGAAAACACTCTGGAAAACTCTTCAATCATTCTAAAAATGATATTAGCAACAAAGAGCTTAAGGCCATATGGATGGGACAAAATACCTTTAATAAACCCAATTAATCCACTGGTTTTAATAATTGAAATATTTATAAAAAACAGAGTAAATAAAGCCAAGCCTAATGTTACGTTAATATCCGTAGTTGGAACAATTTTAAACGAATGAATTCCAAAAATTTTACAAATAATTGTCCCAGTATCGACTGGTAATAAATCTAGAAAATTCATAAACATAATGACCATAAACAATGAAAAAGCAAATGGGCCGACAACATCCACATGATGGGGGGTCACATCTTTAACTTGTTTAATGACAGTCGTTATGATTAGTTCGTAAATATTTTGAAAAACACCCGGGACCAACTTGGCTGATTTATTGATAATAACCATTCCCGCTACAATGAAAGAGCAGACTAATATAGTCATAATCACAGAATCCAAATGTATCGCCCAGAACCCTTGACCTATTTGTAAGTGAGTTAAATGGTGCAATACATATTCACTTGGAGTTAATATTTCTTGTGACATACTTTAATACCCGGTTAATTTTCCTAAATTTTACGCTTTGATCCTGCGTAAATCGAGACTAGAACAATCGAAACACTTAAGATTATTATAAAATGATTAAAATATCTAGTTTTTCCTATAAATTTATTAAAGAGAAAACTATTAAGTAAGAGAATAAATACTTTGTTTAAATAAGCGGATCTAATCGCTGAAGGGCCGTAAGAAGGGTTTGCCCAAACCCTTCTTTTTTTTAAATTTATTTGAAAATAAATCCAATACAGCGAAAATATAAAGAAAAATCCAACTACAAAAAAATACATATCTCTAAAAAAGTTCTGCTCCGGGGCTCATTTTTTCAAACAACCCTTGAAGCTCGTCGTAAGAATTGTAATACAATACTACTTTTCCTTTCCCCTTTCCATTATCAGCTATATCTACTTTTGTTAGAAATTGATTTTCAATACTATTTTTTAGTTTCTCTAAATAAGGATCCTGTTTGGATGCTTTTTTAGATTTTTCTGGCTCCTCAGAATCTCGTTCTATTAAATCTTCTAGCTGGCGCACAGATAAATTTAATTTTTTAATTCGTTCAAGATAATACTCTTGAGCATGATGCTCTAGCCCCGCCAAAACTTTTCCATGACCCTCTGAGATTTCTTTGGTCAATAAAGCCTCTCGAACAAACGGGTGGACCTTTAAAAGCCTAATCGAGTTAGCTAGCTGCGCCCTTGATATCCCCAAAATAGTAGCTAGCTCTTGTTGTTTTAGCTTGTAATCGGTCGAAATTTTATAAAACGCTTGAGCCTTATCAAGTGGGTTCAAATCTTCCCGTTGAATATTTTCAATTAAGGCAACTAAACTTGCATCTTGTTCATTATAATTTCTAATAATCGCAGGTATTTTTTTTAAACCAGCAAGTTGTGCAGCCCTGTAACGGCGCTCTCCGGCTATGATTGAATAAATGCCGGTTTTATCTTGCTTTAAAATTATTGGCTGAATAACACCTTGATTTTTAATAGATATTGAAAGTTCATTTATTTTTTCATCATCAAAATCAGTTCGAGGCTGATGCGCCGATGGAGTAATATGATCCAACCCTATCATTTTAACCTGTTCATGATAATTTTCTGTTGGAATCGATTGCCCAAACTTTCCACTAGAACTAGATGTATTTGAAACCGAAAAAAGATTTTCGATATTTTTACCTAAACTTTTAACTTTTGACATAATTCACCTATGCAATTTCTTTAGTTTTTAGTAATGCTATTTTTTTCATTAGCTCTTTTGCCAAATAATTAAAAGCGACCGCGCCAGCACATCCATGATCATAAATAGCGACGGGCACGCCATGGGAGGGGGCTTCAGCTAATCTCACGTTTCTTGGAATTGTGGTTTTGAAAAGCTGCTTAGGAAAATGCTTTTTAAGTTGATCATAAATTTCATGAGTCAACCTATTTCTCCAGTCAACCATATTAGGGATAATGCCTAATAACACAAGTTTTGCATTATAGTTTGAGTTAATATCCGCGATAGTAATTAATAAATCGCTCAAACCCTCTAAAGCTAAAAACCCATTTTCAACAGGGGTAACTAAATAATTTGATAAATACAAACAATTTATCGTTAAGGAGGACATAGAAGGAGCGCAATCAATAATAACTACCTCGAAATCATCTAAAATCGGTGTTAATAAATTCTTTAAAGTTTGATGGTTCGGAATTTGCACGTAATGCAATTGCGGCCTAGAAGTGATTAATGATAAATTATCATCTATTGTGATAATACATTCCGCGGCCCTTGCCTTTCCGGTAATGAGCTCAACCATTGATGGGTGCTCGCCTCGCTTGGCTTGTCCATAATGTGTTGTTGAATTTGCTTGTGGATCGGCATCAATAAGCAAGGTTTTTTTCTTCCTTGATATTTCCCATGCTAAATTAACTGCACAGGTTGTTTTTCCTACTCCGCCTTTGTGATTTGCAACTGCGATAATGTCTGGCATGTCAAACCTCCTTGTTTTCTAGCCTGACCTAATCTTTATTTCTTCGGCGTTATTTCCACAAGATTTCTGGTTACATCTTGAGTGGGATGATTTAACCGAATAACTTGAAACATCCATTCTTGTTGATTACAATCTGCGATTTCCTTAGAAATCGTTTCATCAAGCGCTTTAAGCATAAGCCATTTTGTTTTGTCACAAGCTAAATGCTGTGTAATTTTCAAAAAATCAGCAATTGAAGTCAGCGCTCGGCATGTTAATAAATCTGGATTCATGCCTTTTACTTGCTCAACAGGGCTATTTAAAATAGTAACCCGCTGCGCCAAGTCTAGCTTTTTAACAGCATATGTCAAAAATTGGCATTTTTTTGGACTTTTTTCTATTAAAAAAAATTTTTTTTCTGGCAATGAAAGGGCCCAACATAGTGCAGGAAATCCGGCGCCGCTTCCGACATCACAAATAACTCCGGCTCCTTCCAAATAAGGAACAGCCAGCAAAGAATCAAGTAAATGCAAATGGTAAATTCTTTCTAAGCTTTGTTGCCTTCCAACTAGATTTAATTTTTGATTCCACTCCATTAATAAATTAATAAAAGAATCATATTCTTTAGCGTAAACTGCTAAATTCAATCCCTCGATTGCTTTTAAAAAGCTTTCTTTAAACACTGGCTTTTTCCTCTTTTCTTAAATGAACTAATAGCAAAGATAGCGCTGCGGGAGTCATCCCCTGTATTCTGCTTGCTTGCCCTAATGTAACAGGTTTAATTGTTCCTAACTTTTCTTTAAGCTCATTTGACAGCCCAGATATTAATGAAAAATCAAATTGTTGAGAAATTTGAAGGCCCTCGTATCGTTTTACCTTTTCGGCTTCTTGAATATGCCTATCAATAAACCCAGCATACAGCTTTTCTGCCACTATTGTTTTAAAAAGATTTCTTTCAGCCGGATATAGCAACTCATTTTTTATCAAAAGATCTTCTATTTCCTGATAACTAATCTGGCTCTTATCTAATAAGTGCAAAGCCGTATTTTGCTCGCTAAGATTAATCCCATTTTTATGAATTAGTTCTACTAAATCGCTATGATTTGCTGGTTTTATCGATCTAAGCTTACTTTTTAGAGATTCTATAGACTCTTTTTTTGCAGCGAAGGCATCGACCCTAGCGCGACCAACAACACCCAACTTAACGCCTTCAGGAGTGAGTCGTTCATCAGCATTATCTTCTCTAAGTAGCAATCTATACTCTGCTCGTGAGGTGAACATTCTATAGGGTTCCACAGTGCCCTGGGTTGTTAAATCATCAATCATCACGGCCAAATAAGATTGGTCTCTTGTTGGTATGAATGTTTTGCCAGAAATCGACGATACTGCGTTTATACCAGCAACCAATCCTTGTGCGGCTGCTTCTTCATAACCCGTTGTTCCATTAATCTGGCCTGCGCAATATAATCCTTTGATGTACTTAGTCTCTAAGGTTGGGTATAAATTTCTAGGATCGATATAATCGTATTCTACAGCGTAAGCAAAGCGGGTTATGATCGCTTTTTCAAAGCCTTTTATAGTTTTGATAAACTCTAATTGAATATCTATCGGCAATGATGTCGATATCCCGTTAGGATAAATTTCTTGGAGATTTAAACCTTCTGGCTCAATAAAAACCTGGTGGGTTTTTTTATGAGCAAAGCGAACTATTTTATCCTCAAAAGAAGGACAATACCTCGGTCCTTTTCCTTCAATATTCCCACAATACATTGCTGATTTTTTTAAATTTTTACTAACAATGTTGAATGTTTCTTCAGTTGTATGGGTAATAAAACAAGAAGTCTGTAATGGATGATCGCCTAAAGATCCCATAAATGAAAATGGAGTGCGATTTAAATCCGAAGGCTGTTCTTCAAAGCATGAGAAATCTAATGATCGCTTATCTATCCGCGCAGGGGTCCCCGTCTTTAAACGGCCAATAGCAAAAGGCAACGCTCGCAATCTTTGAGATAGTTTATTAGACGCCGGCTCTGCTGCCCTGCCTCCGTTCAGAACCAGATCTCCTAAAAATAACTTACCGCCTAAAAAAGTACCTGTAGTTAATATTACTTTAGGAGCGGATATTTCCAAGGACATGTTAGTAAGGACGCCGCAAACCTCATTCTCTTTAATTAATAAATCATCAACATCTTGCTGCATGATTTCTAAGTTATCCTGCTGTTCAACATGCTGTCGAATAAAGTTTTTATACAGCTGTCTATCGGCTTGAACCCTTGTAGATTGGACTGCCGGCCCTTTGCTTGAGTTTAAGGTTTTAAAATGAATTCCTGCATGATCGGCCGCTCGAGCCATTAACCCATCAAGAGCGTCTATCTCTTTGACCAAATGTCCTTTACCAACCCCGCCAATAGCCGGATTGCAAGACATTTGCCCTATTGTCTCAATGTTCTGAGTGATTAATAATGTTTGGGCCCCCATCCTAGCCGAAGCCAATGCAGCCTCCACTCCAGCATGTCCGCCACCTACAACAATAACATCAAATTTTTTCGAATACTTAATCATTTTTTACTCTATTTACCAATACAAAAAGTCGAGAAAATCTTTCCTAAGAGATCTTCCGTCGTTACCTCACCAGTCAACTCGCCTATTTTGTGCTGAGCATCCCTTAGATATTCAGCCGCCAACTCGGCAACATAGATAGACTCTGAAGATTTTTTTAAAACCACAAGAAAGTCTTCTAATACCACGAGCTGTCGCTGATTCGCTGCAGCAGGCCCGTCTTCTTCAACAGAACCAATAAATCTTGACACCAAAAAGTCTTCTAGAGCTTTTAAGCCATCATCCTTCAAAATAGACACGCCTATTTCTGCATCGAAAAAAGAATGCGTTGAAAGATATGATTCTTTATTTTCTAGATCAAGCTTATTTTTTAGCAAAATTTTAATCGCTTTTATTTTCTTTAAAAACTCTAAATCATCTTCGCTCACGGCCTGATCAACTGGTGAAAGATAAATCACCACATCGGCTTGCTGGGCCTGCTCTCGACTTTTGGATATTCCTATTTTCTCGATTTCGCAGCTAGCATCCCTTAAGCCTGCAGTATCTACAAGAGTAAAAGGGATCCCGCCTATCAGCATTGATGCTTTTATCGGATCTCTAGTCGTGCCCGGGGTATTATGCACAATAGCAATATCGTCTTGTGCAAAATAATTTAACAAAGAAGATTTTCCTGCATTTGGTGGCCCCACCAAGCAAACCCTCAAGCCGTGCTGATACACTTGGATCTTCTTTGATTTTTCTAGAGTTTTTTCAACTTTCTTGATTAGATTATCTAATAAAACTTTCGATTGATCAATAAGATAAATATCGATATCTTCATCCGAGAAGTCTAAGGAGCTCTCCACAAAGACCCTGATTTTATCGAGCGTTTTTTGACCTTCCTTCAAAAAAAGTCCCAGGGCTCCATTAGCTATTGCAAGATTGGCTTTGGCAGCCTGTATTGTTTTTGACTCAATTATGGCCGCTATAGCTTCAACCTGGGTTAGATCATATCGCTGATTTAAAAAGGCTCTTTGTAAAAATTCCCCCGGCTTTGCAAGTCTTGCTCCAAAATTTAAAGCTAATTCTACAATCTTTTTTGAGATCGCTATGCTGCCATGACACTGAAACTCGACGATATCCTCGCCGGTTAAAGAGCGGGGCCCTTTAAAATAAACAACAAGGGATTGATCGAAAACATCTCCTAGCTCGTCATAGAGGGACGTTAGCGTAAGCCTCTGGGGCTCCAAGGCACATGTCGGGGTGATTTTTTTCGCTATTTCTAATGATTTTGGACCGCTTAAACGAATAATAGCCACACCAGCCGATCCGGCTGATGTTGCTATCGCTACTATCGTTTGATCAAATTCTTCAAGTTTTATTGCCACGTTTTGTTACCAGCGAATTAAGAATTGAAAATATATTATTAACAACAAAATAAAGACCAACGGCTGCAGGCATTTTTAACGAGAACAAACCAAGCATGATCGGAAGTATTCTGAAAAAAAGCTGGAAATTTTGATCTTGTGGCTTCGGAGTAAATGAAACCTGTATATACCCTGTTATTGTCACAACGATAGGGATAATAAATAGCGGATCCGGAAGGGATAAATCTAACAACCAAGTATCCATCAAAGAAGATTGTCGTAATGAAAAAGATTCCATTAATAAACTATAGAACCCTACCAAAATTGGCAATTGAACCACCACTTGAATTAAAACATTGGTTAGGGTTAGCAATAATCCCGAAAGAACGTTGATATTATTTTCTTTGTACACTTGGTTAGTCGCCTGATACAACCCCATCTGATCATTAGCGTATTTTGTTTTTAGAGCATCTATTCTAGGCTGTAACTCTTGCATTTTTTTTGCGTTGGCCATTGTTTTTGCTGTCAGCGGACTGAGAACAGCCTGTAAAGATGTTCTTAAGGCTAGAGTTAACAGAATGATCGCGAGACCCCAATTAGATGTTAAAGCAAAACAGAATTCTAAGCCCTTCATTAAGAAAGCGCTTACAGCCCAGAAAAATCCATAATCGATCACATGCTCAAAGCCTGGTGCAAATTTTTCTAATTTTTCTTTAATTTCTGGGCCTGAGTAAATTTTCTGTGAAAGGTCTATTTGTGCATTAGCTTCTAGCTTGATTGGCGCTGAAATGTGTCCTACATAATTGCTTTTTGAAGACGAGCTGTTTCTTGTGTATAGTTTTCCTGGATAGTTAGAAAATACACCCGTTGAAAAATAGCGCTGGGTTACAGCAAACCATGTTGGTTTTTTTGCCACTAAAGATGAGTCCTTAAACGATGAAAAAGCGAATTTTTTATATTTGTCATCGGAAGTGTAATAACCAGCTCCATGAAACATTCTAGACCCTTCTTTGCTTCCATCAATCAAGGCCTCTTTGGAGTTTTTAAGCTCGCTATAATAAAAAATATTTTCGATTTCTTTTTCCGAGGTGTTTTTTATCAATACTGTTTTATTTAAAACATATGGATCACCTAGAGTATATCTTTCAATTAACTGGATTCTCTCTGATGTTTTGACAACATCAAAATAATCATTACCTTCGACAAAATCTACTTTATTAAAATCTTCGGGCTGAACATCTTCGCTTTCATTCGAAAAAACAAGCAAGTCACTTGATAAAACCTGCTCTCCAGAAGGCTTTTTAAATAAAGTTTTAATATAATCATCATGCTCGGCTGTTGTGAATTGGTCTAATAACTTAACTTCTATAATAGCGCCTGTTTTAGAGTCAAATGTGAGCTTTTGAAGGCCTAGGGCGACCTCGATTTCTTTGGTGACAAGTATATCATCTATAACTTGGAAAGGATGAGCTTCGCTCTCTGCAAAAGCGCTGCTCGCGGCCTCGCCATCGCCGGAGGGGCTTCCTGTAAACTTGTTAAATAAATATTGAGAAAGCTGCATACCTAAAAAAGTTAGCATCATAATGCTTAAAAATTTTTTTGAATCTTTATCCATAAAACTACCTTTGGCACATTTTAGAGCTGATCGCGAACGGCTCTAATTTACAAAATAATGACAAGTATATAGTTAGCAAGGCGACCCGGTAAAGCTTTATTTGATAACTTTAATAAGCGTATTTATTAATTTTTGTCGGTCGTTATCAAACTTCGCAGAATCAATTGATGAGCGAGCTCTCACTACTATCCAGTGTTTGTTTTTGGCGTTGATAAGCCTTATGGTCTCATGGACAGTCCGCTTTATTTTGTTGCGAATGACAGAGCTTTTGATTTGTTTTCGAGAAAGAATAAAACCGGCAAGATTTTCTTTAGTTTGACTAAGGAAATAAATAACGAAACACCCAACAGCAACTGATTGCTGCTTCATGGCCAGGCTGAAGGCAGAAGAGCCCTTTAGTGCTTTCCATCTGGTGCTTTTGGGCTCTTGGTCCTTTTCAACAGGCTTTATTAGCATGAAACCGCTAATCTTTTTCTGCCTTTGCTTCTTCTTGCGCTTAATACGGCTCTTCCGTCTTTGGTTTTCATTCTTGCACGAAAGCCGTGTTTTTTAACTTGCTTTAAGCGAGTGATTTTAGCTGTAGTAATACTCATTGGAAAACTCCAGAAATGTTTGAGAATTTGGTTATTTTTTTAATAAACGCATTGTACCAAAAAAATTCATATAAAAAAACAATATATTTCATAAAAATTTTCACCTTTCGTACAGCAGCTTAAAACAGTAATTATTTAAGTCGAGTATATAACAAAAAATACAGTTTGTTCAAATTTTGATCAAACTAATAAATATAAATATATAAACTAATATATCTAGTATAACAGATCTAATATAGATCATATATAAATATATATATTTATTATATAGGAGGTAAAATCCTGTGGATAACTCGACTTTTTGCAATGTAAACAGACAGATAGCCTGTGGATAAACCTGTGAATATCGTGTGGATAAAATGTGGATAACTTTTATAACCGCATACCCCCCATAGTTATCCACATCTTTTCCACAGGCTTTCCCCATACTTATCCACAGCAACTGAGATTGTAACTTCTCTCAATTCAGTTTAAAATAAGCAAAATGGGATCAGCAAAGCGACCCCTTACAAATAAAACAAGGTAGTCAATTTACTAGGTGTGGTATGAATTCAGAACAAATTAATATGTGGAATACGTGCCTCGATTATTTACAAGAACAAATTCCGTCGGTTGCGTTTTCAACATGGATTTGTCCGTTACAAGTGCAACAAATTGGACAAACGTTGCTTTTGGGCGCGCCTAATCGAATCGTCATGGACGAGTTAAAAAACTCATATATATCAATAATAGAATCATTTTTTAATGAAAATTATCCTGAAAAAATAACTTCGTTGAAAATTTTTATTATCGGTGATTTTCAAAACGATCCTCCTGTATATGCGAAGTACGCAGCAGGCGAGACCCTTGATAAAAATGTTTCAACAAAAATACCAACACCAACAAGGCAATCCAATAACACTTCTAAATTCAGCGACTCATCTTCAAATGAATTAAATCCAGAGTTCACTTTTGCAAACTTTGTGATTGGAAAATCAAATCAACTAGCCGAAGCCGCTGCAGAACAAGTCGCAAAAGCGCCAGGGCATGCCTACAACCCACTTTTCCTCTATGGCGACGTCGGGCTTGGCAAAACACATTTAATCCAAGCTATTGGAAACAAGATCAAAGAAACTCAGCCAAGTTTAAATGTAAAATATCTGCACTCAGAGAGATTTGTTGCGGACATGGTGAAGGCAATTCAGTCAAATACATTGGATGATTTTAAAACATATTACAGAGCCATCGATATTTTAATGATTGATGATATTCAGTTTTTTGCAGGAAAAGAGCGTTCTCAGGAAGAGTTTTTTTATACGTTTAACACCCTTCTAGAGTCAAAACAGCAGATTATTTTAACCAGCGATCGCTTCCCTAAGGATCTCGGGGGGATAGCTGATCGGTTGAAATCAAGGTTTGGCTCTGGATTAACCGTGGCTGTTGATCCTCCTGACCTTGAAACAAGGGTTGCTATTTTATTAAAAAAAGCAGAGGTAATGAGCATCAATTTAGCTACGCCCGTAGCGTTTTTTATTGCTCAAAACGTGCGATCTAATATCCGAGAGCTTGAAGGCGCCTTGAAAAGAGTTATTGCTCACGCAAGATTTATGTCCAGAGAAATTTCTTTGGAGTTGGCGCAAAGAGCTTTAAAAGACATTATTGCCGCTCAAGAGCGATTAACGAGTTTTTCGAATATTGTGCAAGTTGTTTCAGAGCATTTTGGAATCACGATAGACCAGCTACTTTCCGCTTGCCGGCAGAAAAAATTTGCATGGCCAAGGCATCTGGCGATTGCTTTGTGTAAAGATTTGTCGACACTATCTCTTCCGGATATAGGCAAAGCCTTTGGTGGAAGAGATCACACCACTATTTTACATGCCTGTAAAAAGATAGATCATCTTAGGGATACTGATCCTGATGTTGCCGTCGTTTACAACTCCCTGATAAGACAACTTTCCCATTAAGGATCATATATGCAACATCTTAAGGTGCAAAAAAACCTTCTATCAGATGCGCTGACAAAAGTAATCGGGTCAGTCGATCGAAAACAAATTTATCCAGTCTTATCGCATTGTTTAGTTAAGATAGAGAAAGATAAACTCTGCTTGATTGGAAGCGATCTTGAGATACAAGTTGAGATTAATCGCTATGGTAATATTAGTTCGGTGAATGAGCCGCTCGCGTTCACCTTGCCCGCCAAGAAAGTGTATGATTTCTGTAGAGCTCTTTCATCTGATGAGGAGTTAACGATACAGATTCTTGAAAGCAACAGACTTTCTATCATAAGCAAGCACTCTAACTTGTCAATATCATCATTCGATCCCAGCTCTTTTCCGGAAATTCCATCCCCGGCTCAAGATGATATTTATGAAATAACACAATCGGATTTAAGAGCCGCTATAGATAGTATTGCTTATGGAATGGCTGTAGCTGATATTCGATATTATTTGAATGGCATGCTGTTTCAATTTGACGGTCATGAATTAACCCTTGTTGCAACTGATGGGCACCGACTTGCCTGCAGAACCATTCCCGTTCGATTCAATAAAGAAAAAAGTATAAAAACATCGATAATTGTTCCTAGAAGGGCGGTTTTAGAGCTTATTAGATTAATGGACGCGGACCAGTCTTTTATTAGATTAAGTTTTAATGCTCAAACAGCCGTTTTTTCTTTTAAAGATATGCAGTTTGTTTGTAAATTAATAGATGGAAAATATCCAGATTATAAGAGGGTTTTGCCTAAAGAGCTTCCATTTAAAGTGCAAGTTGAAAAAGACGAGATGAAACAGGCTCTCTCGCAAATACAGCCTTTTTTATCAGCAAAAGAAAAAGGGTTTAATTTAGTCTTTATGGATAATCAAATAGAAATGAAGGCGCAAAATAGTTTTAATGAAATTATCAAAGTCTCTATACCTTGTAGCGGCGCTGTTCCTAATATGAAAATAGGCTTTAATTTAAGCTATTTAAATGATTTCATTGCTTCTCAAAAAGGAAAGGAATTTTCCATATCCTTGAAAGATGATTCTGTAGGAGTTGTTTTCGAAGACGATTTAAACGGATTCTACCTAGTGATGCCATTGCGTCTATAGAAACAAAAACACGAGCAGATATTATTTTATAAAAATTCGACAAAGGAAAAAAAAGTGGAAACAAATCCCCAAGTTAATCAAAACTATACCTCCTCAAATATTAAGGTTCTTAAGGGGCTTGAGGCGGTGAGAAAAAGACCAGGTATGTATATTGGTGATACTGACGATGGATCAGGTTTGCATCATATGGTTTTTGAGGTTGTTGACAATTCTATCGACGAAGCTCTTGCTGGATATTGTAAAAATGTGACAATAACTCTACATAAAGACGGATCTGTGTCTGTTGAAGACGATGGAAGGGGGATCCCCGTTGATATGCACGCAGAAGAGCAAAGAAGTGCTGCCGAAGTCATTATGACTGTTCTTCATGCCGGGGGTAAGTTTGACGATAATTCTTATAAGGTATCCGGAGGGTTGCATGGCGTCGGTGTTTCGGTTGTAAACGCGCTCAGCTCTTTATTGGAACTAACAATTAAAAGAGACGGGTATGTTTGGAAGCAACAATATAAAGATGGGGAGCCAGTAGCATCTCTTGCTAGAGCAGAGCCTTCTGATTTAACCGGGACAACAATCCGCTTTTACCCTTCTGCTGAGATCTTTTCAACAATTAAATTCGAACCTGCAATTATTGAAAAAAGATTGAGAGAACTATCATTTTTAAACTCAGGTGTTAGAATCAAATTTGTTGATTCAACCACATCAGAGGTCGTCGATTATGATCATGTTGGAGGACTTGTTGGTTTTGTGAATTATCTGAGCCAGGGAAAGCATGTTCTTCACAAAAAAGTTATCCAAACGTCAGCACAAGAAGATTTAGTTTCAGTAGAGCTAGCCTTTCAGTGGACAGACAGTTATTCTGAAAATATCCTTTGCTTTACTAATAACATTCCTCAAAAAGATGGTGGCGCTCACTTAAGTGGCTTTAGAAGCGGCGTTACAAGAACAATGAACTCCTATATGGAGGCAGAGGGATATTTAAAGAAATACAAAATTGATGCAACAGGCGAAGATGCTAGGGAAGGTTTAACCGCCATCGTTTCGGTTAAATTGCCAGATCCTAAATTTTCATCTCAAACCAAAGAAAAATTGGTTTCGAGCGAGGTAAAAAAGGTAGTTGATAATATCGTAGCCGATGCCCTTTCATCGTATTTAGCAGAGAACCCTGGGGATGCTAAAATTATCGTTGAAAAAATAGTAGAAGCGTCAAGAGCCAGAGAAGCTGCTAGACGCGCTAGAGAAATGACTAGGAAAAAGAATGCTCTGGAAATATCATCTTTACCCGGAAAGCTTGCAGATTGTCAGATTGATGACCCGGCTCAATGTGAGGTTTTTATCGTTGAGGGAGACTCTGCAGGTGGATCTGCTAAGCAAGGTAGAGATCGCAGAACACAAGCAATATTACCTTTACGAGGAAAGATCTTAAACGTAGAGAGAGCTCGTTTTGATAGAATTTTAAGTTCTGCAGAAATAGGAACTCTAGTAACCGCTTTAGGTTGTGGGATCGGTAAAGATGATTTTGATATCACCAAAGTTCGTTATCATAAAATAGTTCTTATGACTGATGCTGACGTTGATGGTGCGCATATTAGGACCCTATTACTCACTTTCCTTTTTAGGCATTTACCAGAGCTGATTCAAGCTGGCTATGTATATATAGCGCAACCGCCTCTATATAAAGTCAAAATTAATGGAAAAGATACTTATTTGCGAAACGATCTTGCTTTAATTGAGGTTATGTCAAAGATTGTTAATCAGATGGCGCTTTCGTCATTTGAAGGTGCCGCTTCAATTGCTGGCGCAGATTTATCAGACTTATATGAGTCTTATTTGAAGTTTTCAGCGGCCTGGGTGCACGAGGGCGTTTCGATTACAGATATTTTAATATGGCTGTCGAATAATAATGAGCATTTAGATAGGGAAGATGCTGCGCCTATACAGTTACAGGCTCAGGGGGAGTTGCTTTATGTGGAGCTTTCTAAAAACCAAAAAGAGCTTGCTTCTAGATTTATAAAACATTTACCAAATTTCATCATGGGTGGAAAAATAGCTTTTAAAAGCTCTCAAAAAACAGCCGATTCTTTTATCGAGCTGATCCAAACGATGGGTGAGCTGGCCAAAGCCGAATTAAAAATTCAGCGATTCAAAGGTCTTGGAGAGATGATGGCCGAGCAATTATGGGATACAACAATGGATCCTACTAAAAGAACTTTATTGCAAGTTAAGATTGAAGATGCTGCAGAAGCAGATAAAATTTTCTCAATATTAATGGGCGATGAAGTTGAGCCTAGAAGACTTTTCATTGAAGCGAATGCTCTTAAAGCAGAGCTTGATTTGTAAATCTTATTAAAAAGACGCAATGTTCTACGTGGAACATTGCGTCTTTACACCTATTTCTTTAAAAGCAAACAAAAATAAAGACCATCATGCTCATTTGTGGGTAAAATTTGCGAACCATATAAGGTTGCACAGCCTAAGCTTAATGATATTGAGATGGCTTCAAAGTCGCTGTGGCTTTTTAAAAACAATTCAACAACCTTATCATTCTCAACAGAAGATAACGAGCATGTCGCATAAATTAGATAGCCCCCAGCATTTAATAGGAGCGCTGCGGAGTCTAAAATTTTACTCTGGAGATGTTGGTTTTTAATTAAATTCTCATTGTTTCTTGTCCATAAAATATCAGGATGCCGAGCTGTGACGCCTAGCCCGCTGCAGGGAGCATCAACAAGAATTAAATCAGCTTTTTCGCCCTTAAACGGCTCATCTGACCAGTCGTGCTCAGCTATTTGAATAACAGATGGTTTTTTTTGAGTTTTGAAAAAGCGATCGATATTTTCTTTAAGGCTTTCTAGTCTAGACGGCTTGATATCTGTTAAATAAAAAGATGCTTCAGGCCATTTTTTCATCAAGATAGTGCTTTTGCCCCCCGGAGCCGCGCAGCAATCATATATTACTTTGGGGGCTATATTCGGAAGGGCTTGATATAAAGAGAAAGCCGCAGCGTCTTGGTAAGAGACTTTTCCTTCGTTAAAAAGAGCCGTTAGCTCCGTGCTTGACTGGGCAGCTATCAGAAAATTAGAAATAGAAGGTATTTTTTTTGAGGTTGGGTTGTTTGTTAAAAATAATTCTAGATCATCAATATGTTCAAATCTAACTCCAAAAGGAGGATGTCTAAATAAAAAAGAAATATTTAATCCAGGGTGCTCTGTTAATAGATCGGCTATAAGTGGTTCTTTGCTGATCTCTTCTAAAAATAATGGCCAATAAAAATCAAATTCTCGAATTTCTTTGAAAAAAGGCAAGACTAGCGGATAAAGCCACGAAAGTTTAAGTTGTCCTAAAGTCTGTTTTAATTCTTTTGAAACATGAAATAGTGGTGATTTATGGAGTAAAGTTTCTTGAAGAGCAATCATTAACACAGACAACCCAAAAGATAATGATTTTTTTTTATAAAATTGATAAAAGTAGGTTTTTAATACCCATTCAAAAAATAAAGCATTTCTGATAGTTGTAAGTAATTGTCTTTTTTCAGGCTTAGAAAGATTAAGCGAGTGAAGTTCATTTAAATCTGGAAAATGTTTCTTTTTGAAAAAATATTGGTTTACAAGTGAAGCTGTTTTAAAAAAACTCATCTAAATTTTAATCCTATTTGATAAAGCCAATGATTTTTATCTTTAAGGGCATCAGCAATAATAATATTTTTTTTACCCTCAACCTGGAGCTCTAGTATTTCTAAAAAGCCATTACTGGTAGATACGTAAAGTTTTTGATTAAAAATTTTGATCATCCCTGGTTGCTGCAAAGACAACCCTTCATGATTATCGACTGTTTTTAATTTATTAAGTTTAACCCTGGAGCCGTTTTCAAAGAAGGAAAAAAGACCTGGCCATGGAGAATAAGCTCTATATTGGGCCTCAATCATACTAGCCGAGGATTCCCAGTTAATTTGGCCATCATTTTTAGAGATTAATGGTGCAAATGTTACCTCGCCTGCCTGGGGTGTCGCTATTAAAGGAAAAGAATCTATAGTCTTTAATATCAAGTCAGCGCCAACGGATGATAGTTTTTCTCCAAGAGATAAATAGGTATCAGATTTTTCAATACCAATTTCTTCTAGCATGTAGATAGGGCCTTCATCGAGTCCGGGGGTCATGTGAATAATTGTCACGCCAGAGATTTTGTCTTGATTTAAAATCGATTGCTGGATAGGCGAGGCCCCTCTCCATCGCGGCAAAATAGAACCATGAATATTTAAAGGGGCTATTTGGGGAAGATTGAGCAACCAAGATGGAATAATCCGGCCATAAGCAGCAACAACTAAAAAATCAAAATCCAAAGAGATTAAAAATTCTTTAATTGCAGGATCTTTGAGCGTTAGTGGCCGACTTATAGGAAGACCTAACTCTTGGGCGCAAAGATCCAGAGGACAGGTTGATAACTGCAATCCCCTACCAGCTGGCTTTTGGGGTTGAGTAAGCACATGGATAATATCATGATGCTTATGAAGATTAATAAGAGCGGGGCAAGCGAAATCAGCAGTCCCGGCAAAAACTATTCTTTTTTTATTTTCTAGTTCTGTCTTTGATGTAAGCATAATACTTTTTCCATAGTGTCGCTTGTTTTGGCATAATCACGCGATCTGGGAATAAAATTCCATCCAGATGATCTATTTCGTGTTGTATACAGGTGCTTGCTAAATCTGAAAACTCTTGTTGGATTTCATTTTCATTTTCATCAATGTATTTAACGAGTATTGTTTTGGGCCTTGTTATTTTTGCGGCAATCCCGGGCAAAGATAAGCAGCCTTCTTCCATTGTTTGTTTTTCTAAGCTTGATTCTATTATTTCTGGGTTAATAAATAATTTAGGATCGGTTTTGTCTTCTGTTAAATCCATAACAAAAGCCCTGATAGCTAAACCTGCTTGATTAGCAGCTAATCCAATACCATGATTGTGATACATAATATTCAGCATTTCTTCATAAAGGATCTTAATCCCTTCAAAATTATTAAGAGCCGCTGCTTTTTCTCGCAAAACAGGATTGGGAAAGATCTTTAATGATAATGGAGAGTATTTATTAGACATAGTGGCGTTATAAAAGCTTTGAGATTTAAGTTGTTCTATTTTAATATAAATTGATTTTTATTTAAACAATAAATAAATGAGATTATTTAACTAAATTAATAAAATATTATTAAGTAGTTCGACTTAAATTGATTAATGAAAAAACTTTTCTTTTGATAAATATATTATTTGTCTCTATATTACCTGGATACATTTTGAGTAACGTATCAATTTTCATCATTTGGGTAATGATATTTTATAAAAACAGGCTCGAGAAAGGAAAAACATAAAAATATGACTTTTCAATTAATGGTGGTAGAGTCCCCCTCCAAGGCAAAAACAATACAGCAATATTTAGGAAAAGGCTTTGATGTTGTTGCATCTTACGGACATGTCAGAGATTTGATTCCCAAAGGAGGGGCTGTCAAAGTCGATGGGCATGAAGTCCAGATGAAGTATCAGGTTGTAACAAAAAATAAAAATCATATAGAAAGCTTTATTAGCAAGGCGGAAAAAGCCTCGACTATTTTATTGGCAACAGACCCTGATAGAGAAGGTGAAGCAATCGCTTTCCACTTATTAGAAATTTTATCACAATCTATAGACCTTTCTAATAAAGAAGTTAAAAGAGTTGTTTTTTATGAAATTACAAAAAATAGTGTTCATACAGCTGTAGAGCAGGCTAGAGAAATTGATATGAGCCTTGTCGATGCGCAGCAGGCAAGAAGGGCTTTAGATTATTTAGTAGGTTTTTCTCTTTCTCCTGTGTTGTGGCGCAAAGTTAAGCCAGGCTTATCTGCAGGGAGAGTGCAATCTCCAGCTTTAAGAATGATTGCGGATAGAGAAAAAGAAATTATAAATTTTAAGACAAGAGAGTATTGGTCATTAATAGGGGCTGTTAAACATAAAAGAACCGTGATAGACGCTAGATTGACCCATTTTGATGGTTCGAAATTATCCCAGTTTTCTATTATTAATGAAGAAAGTGCCACTCAAGCTAAAGCTAAAATCATCGAAGAATCATCAAGTTCAGTGACAGTTGAAAGTATTGTTTCAAAAAAAAGAAAAAGACAACCTTCTCCTGTCTTTACAACATCAACTCTTCAGCAAGAGTCAGCAAGAAAGCTAAATTTATCTACAGCGCAAACAATGAGAACGGCTCAACAACTTTATGAGGGTGTGGCTTTTGCCTCTGAAAATACCGCGTTAATTACCTACATGAGAACTGATTCAGTAGCGATGTCTGATGAGGCAATAGATCAATCCAGAGATCAGATCTTAAATGAATTTGGAAAAGATTATTTACCAAGTTCGCCAAGGAAATATAAGAATAAAACTAAAAATGCTCAAGAAGCACATGAAGGGATTAGACCAACAGATTTTTCTCTGACTCCACAAGCGGTTAAAAAATATTTATCAAACGATCAATTCAAATTGTATAAGCTCATATGGGAGAGAGCTATTACGTCTCAAATGAGCGATGCTCAATTTGAAGATCAGGTCTTAACTTTGCAGGCAAAGCACAATCATAAATTTGAAGCAAGGCGATCGCATATGCTTTTTCCTGGTTTCTTAAAGGTTTATCAAGAAGGAATTGACGATCAATCATCTTCAGACGAGGATTTTGTATTGGGCGCGCCTTTTGAGGTCACAGTTGGGCAGGAATTGACATTAAATGATATTTTATTAAAACAGCATTTTACAGAAGCGCCTCCTAGATTTACTGAGGCATCCTTGGTAAAAGGCTTGGAGAATTATGGAATAGGAAGACCGTCGACTTACGCAAGTATTATATCAACCCTTAAAACGAGGGGTTATGTGGATTTAAAACAAAAAAGATTTTATCCAACAGATATAGGGACAATCGTTAATGATTTTTTAGTTAAATATTTCGTTACATATGTTGATTATCCATTTACTGCAAAAATGGAAGATTTATTAGATAAGATTTCCGTAGGCGAAACAAAATGGGGTCAAGTTGTTTGCGATTTCTGGGAGCCATTTTCAAAAATAGTTAAACACGTAACAGATAATATTACTAAAAAAGAAGTAACAGAGGAAAAAACAGATGAGCTTTGTCCTCAGTGTCAAGAGCCTTTAGTTAAGAAATTTGGTAAAGCAGGGCGTTTTATAGGCTGCACAGCTTATCCTAATTGTTCCTATACTCGACCAATAGATAAAACGGCTGCTGAGCAAGAAGCTGTTCCAGAATTAGATAGGGATTGCCCTGCTTGTCATAAAAAGCTTGTCTATAAAAGAGGTCGCTTTGGAATGTTTATAGGCTGTTCAGGTTATCCCGAATGTAAGCATATTGAGTCTTTAAATAAACCCAAAGATACCGGAGTGCAATGTCCTTTATGTCGTCAAGGCAATATTATTGAGAAAAAAGCAAGAAGAGGGTCAATTTTTTATTCTTGCTCAACTTATCCTAAATGCAATTTGGCAATTTCAGGATATCCTGTTGATAAGCATTGCCCAGCTTGTGATTATCCTTTAATGATGATTAAAGTTACAAAAAGATATGGCAAACAGCTTGTCTGTGCAAGCAAAGTTTGCAAGCATGCAGAGGCAGTAAAAGATACTGAAAATGAATGATTTTTTTAAAAAAATAAATAAAAACGATGTCTTTATTCATCCAACGGAAGGAATCTGGGGTTTGGGTGTTTATGCTCAAAGCTTTGATGGATTTGAAAAACTTTGTGCTTTAAAAGGTCGTGGTGCTGATATACCTTGTGTCTGTTTAACCTATCGAGAAACGGATGTAAAAGAGTGGGTTGATGTCAGCCTACTAACAAGCGCCCAATGGAATTACTATCAAGAAAACAAGTTTACTTTTACAACATTTATTTTACCCGCTTCGATTAGGGCGCCAAAGCATTGTGTTAAAAATGGGAAAATAGCAATTCGGATAAATCAGCAAAAGCATATTAAAGATTTAGTTGATTTTTTCGACAGCCCTATTATATCAAGTAGTGCAAATCTTACAGGCCAGCCTCCAGCTCAATCATTAGAAGAAGCTGCTTTTTTATTTCCATCATTACTTATATCCCCGGGAGCGCTTGGGTTAATGGCCAAACCATCTTCAATTTATGATTTAATAGAAGAACGATATATTCGATTATAAATAGATGATCTATGGACAGAGATCTTTTCGATCAAGAATTATTTAGGTTACAAGACTTAATAAAAGAAAAAACACTTATAACATTTAAAGACTCTCTTGAGTATGACATTTGGACGAGTGAACTAGGGTCAGGCAGAACCGGTTTTTGCCAAGGCGACCTTTTAGAAAACGCAGGAGCCAACATTTCATTTATTAAAGGGAGTAAACTTCCTTCTTCTGCTTCAAAGTTAAGGGGAGATTTAAATGCTGTCTCTTATACTGTTTCGGGTTTATCAGTTATTTTTCATCCTAACAATCCATTTATCCCAACAGCGCACATGAATATTCGCCGTTTTAAAATCCTTACTAATAATGGATCTGAAATATCATGGTTTGGTGGTGGCTTTGACCTTACTCCTTATTTTCCTTTTATAGAGGATGTGGTTTATTGGCATCAAGAAACAAAAAACTTTTTAGATGGTTACGACAAATCATTATATAGAGAGTGGAAGGAAGCTTGTGATCGATACTTTTACTTACCGCATAGAAAAGAATGTAGAGGTGTCGGAGGCGTTTTTTTTGATGATCTAGATGTTAGTTTGTTTACTCAAGAGATAGTTCTTGGATTGGCGGATTTATTTATCAAACTTTATTTTGAAATTTGTGAAAGAAATATTAATAAGAAATACACGAAAAAAGAAAAAGAATTTCAAAAAATCAGAAGAGGCAGATACGTTGAGTTCAATTTATTATATGATCGTGGAACTATTTTTGGATTGCAAAGTGGCGGTCGGGTTGAATCGATACTTATCTCTTTGCCAGGCTCTGTTAGTTGGAAATATCTTTTAGATCATGATGATAAAGTCATGGAGAATAATCTTAGATACTGGTTGCAGCCTCGTAATTGGTGCGAAGTTAATAAAAATAATCATTTTGAAAATGTGTCTTTTTAGAAAAAAGTAAAAAAGATGAAAAAAGGTGTTGACAAAAAAAAATGGCGAGGTAGAATAGCGTTACTTGTTGAGCAAAACAGGAAGCGAAGCGAAAGCGAGCGGAGAGAAAAGCGAAACAAACGATCTTGAACAAAAAACCAAGCTTATGTGATATGTGTGGGCATTAACC